>ERZ773115.730-NODE-730-length-34145-cov-13.002963_pt1 | contig 34145 bp, 31 predicted proteins | sample MGYA00511116_ERZ773115 | MGnify/ENA primary metagenome ERZ773115 (study PRJEB29015, sample SAMEA2737869) | human gut metagenome | biome: human gut; feature: human-associated habitat; material: faeces | place: China | collected 2012 ... | reverse complement strand
GCCCGTTGCTCGGTGACGAACAGTCCATATTCAGGGTGCAATGCACCCGATTTTTAAAATTGTGTTTTGCCTATAAAGCAATCAACGCCTGCGATAGGCTAAATCAACCGTTGCTACGTTGCCGCACTTGAGGCACTTTATGCGGATAGTGCCTGAACAGCTCTCATCTTTTTGGTAGAGCTTGTGTCCGCAAACGGGGCAAAACCTCCAGCCGATGCTGAATTGTGCCTGCTGTATATTGCTCAGCGGTTTATTTTTAAAAGAACGATTATTTGATTGAATCATGTTTATTCTCCAAATCGGATGATGTCCAATGGATGGCAGTGGATGGGTTTGCCTTTTATGACCTGCATCTGCTGTAGTCTGATCCTGATAGCAGACCACGATACTCCCATCCGCGCAGCCATCTCCAGAATTTTTTCATAGTTCGGGTCAGATGCGGATTTGTATAGGATTCCATTCGGCAGGCACAGCGCTGCTCGTTCTATTTCGGCGTTGACTAGAAATGTTGGCATCAGCAGCTCTGCCGCAAGGGTATTTGCCTGCCATTCCTCCCATGAGGGTTGTCCGTTTCGTTCCCGATAGGCAATGTGCCCACGGCACTTGACTGCTTTTCCATAGTCGTTCGGAAACAGGTCAGTCAAAATCTGATGTGCTGCTTCATGCGCTATTGTGAAATTCCGGCATCCAGTGCGTCTGTCTGCCGCAAGGGCGGAATCGATTACAACGTCCCTCGGCATGAATATCTCTACAAGCTTTGTACCATCCCCTAAAGTTACGGTAAAACCGCATCTTTGAAAAACGGTCAGCCCGAGGACACTGCCATCACTACATAGCGGCAACATTTTCACATTCAGCCCAAGAACAGCGCTTGCAAGCCGTTCAGGGTCAATGGGTTCCGGGGCATTCTTGCTGATCCCAAAGCGGGTATAGTACTGGTCGATATACTTACCCGCTATGCGCGAAAGGTCTGCGCGGGATAAGTACCTTGCCATTACGATGCACGGCTTTCCGGCACGGAGCAGTAGGCTTCCACGAACCACTTGCCCTGTTCAAGCCAGAGATTCCGCTTCTGCCCGCAGATCATGCAGGTGAAGCACTGCCCCTTCCCGCCAAGGCGCGATGTGCCACGCCTGACAGCCAAAACACGGTCGATTCCATAGATATGGCTTTTGTCGTAATTGATGGCAAGAGGGCGGATCTTGCCATCAGGGGTAAAGCGAACGTCCACTTCAACGTATCTCTTTTCACGGTGGAACTTGTTGTCATCACGCATCGAGGGGCCTCCTTCTCATTTTTTAGGTTGTTTTTGCGGTGGTTTAATTTGGATTTTTTACACCAAATTGGTGTTTACGGCTCGATTATACTGCGATTTGTTTTAGTTGTCAACTACAAATTTGCGAAAATATTTTCGAAGTCCAGTTGATTTTACTTAAATCACGCGTTACAACACAAGTCACAACCGTTAGTGTTCCTTCACTCCCATTTTCTCCTTAACCTTGTCCGGCACATCGATCAGGCCAAATCGGTAGAACAGCCCATAGATGTACGACACACCCCGGATATCTCCCAGCGCCTTGGGTCTGTCCACTACCTCTCCGATTTTACTGATATTGTGATACGCCAGCAGCACAGAACTCCAAGCAAGGCTCTTGCTGCCCTCTCTGCGGTCGATCCACAGCTCCTTGGTGAACTCATCTCCCCTGCCCTTTTTCAGCGTATATGTAAAGGGCAAGCCGGACACCGTCTTGAACTTGTATCCCCGAAAAGCCACTACGCACTTCCAGAGGTTTTCTTCGCAGGGGTCCTTTCTCAGCGCAACCACAGCTCGGTAGTGACGCTGCCGCTCTGCCCCGGCACTGATATTCGCCGCTTCAGCTCCCTCTGGGAAGTACACGCCTTTCTCATACGGCAGATAAGAGGTCGCAGAAGGGCGGGACAGCTGCAAAGCCGACATAGTGGAGGTAACAGCAGCAGAATAGCTTTGTGTTTCTCTGAAGGCATTAAAGGTCTGCTGGACGAGCTTTGCCGTGTCCGACTCGTAGACCCCGGCTGTGATGAGCAGCTTCCGAACCTTGATAGGGTTGAGGGACAAAGCGTCTGCAATGGCTTGCAGGCTCATTTTGTCCGTATAAAGGCCAGCAGCTGCTTTCATCTGCTGTGCCAGGTTCTTGGCTGCACTGTACTCTGGCTTTGATGGCTTCCGACCACCGCCGGGCTTGCGCGCACGTGTATTACCCACTGATTTTCACCTCGTTTTAATTTTCGTCACAAACTATATATCGTGCTCAAGAATATGCCGTGTGAACTTCTGGAATTCAGTTCACACGGCGTACTATTTTATTTCAGCTTTGCGAGGATCTCGTCTGCTGTCATACCGGATGCAAGCAGTTTCTTCAGCACAGCTTCAGCCTCGACCTTCTTAGCAGCTTCGGCAGCTTTCGCCTCAGCGGCAGCCTTCTTAGCCTCCAGCTTTGCGATTGCCTTTTCGGTCTGCTTGATCTCCGCCTTCTGCGGCTTTAGGCTTTCACGCAGGGATTTGATGTTGGTCTTCAGCCTTTCGATCTGGGCAACAGTCTTGGCACCCCCTTCCTCCAAGAGAGCCTTGTCCTTCTGCATCTTTGCAATCTGAGCATCGCAGTCGGTAGATGCGGTAACACAGTTCTTGCTGCCCTTGATTCTGGGCATAGGATGATACCTCTGATAAGATTATGTAAGATTTGATGTTAATATAGCACTATGAAAAAAGGGTTACAATGAGAATGCTTATATTTCCTCTGTTGATTCCAATGAATAGTACTGCACCCCTTCAAAGCTCTCCAACGTAAATGTTTGAAACGATTCATTGCCATCTACATCTTCAAAATTGATATTAAACCACTTCGGAATCCCACGTTCCGTTCTTTCATACTCTGTTTCAAGTATTCGAGCAATAACGGCGACTTTTGTGTCGGCATCTGGTGAATCCGAATAAACCACATAAATATCTTTAGGTTCATTCGGTTTAAGCAACTGAAAATAATATCGGTCAAAAATAATAACATTTCGAATCGGAAGCTCTGCAACATTTTCAATTCTAATGTGAACATTTCGGTGCTTAGGAAAATTGCTGGAGCTATATAGTCCAACCGCTTCAGCTGTGCCAGGAAGTTGTTGATCTATATCAATAATCTCCACCGAAAAGATTGGTTGAATCTGTTTCTTTCGAACAGCTAAATCCCGGCTGTGTTGCTTTTTCGCATAGATGTGAGTTTGTACCAATGCTATTACACTTACTAATGTCGCCCCCACAAAGGATAAATATGTACCAAAAAAAGCAAGCCAATCACCTTTCGTTAAGTATTTCCCTGTTGGAATAAAGCCTTTTCCTGCAAAGGATAGATAAATTAGAATGTAAAGTAGGATTACACTGGATGCTAACACCAACCCAATAATCCAGTAGTTTCTTCTTTTTTTTTCAGTTTTCTTTCCGTTATTCCCCATCGTAATTCGTGCCTCAGCATTCATATTTCTTGCTACTTGCATCTTAGCCACAAACACTTGTGTTGCCTGCCGCCCACCACGTAGAGGTGTGCAAAGTTTCGAGTGGCAAAGCTGTGAGAATTTCCCACAGCTAATTATAATCATTTAAAAATCATATTTAAAGGCACCGGTGAAATATACATCAACCCGCATGCTGCATCAAAGTTGCGCTCAAACTCCGTAGCCTCTGCTCTTAATGGTCTCCACGACCTGAGACACATACTTCTGGCAGGTATCGTGGTCAGGGGCTTCCACCATCACACGCACGACCGGTTCAGTGCCGGACTCACGGACAAGGATACGGCCAGTGTCACCCAGTGCCTCGGCTACGGACTTGACTGCTGCCTGCACTACTTCGTCATCCTGTGCGGCCTTCTTGTCGGTCACACGAACATTCTCCAACACCTGCGGGTAGATTTTCAGGGGCTCAGCCAGCTTGCTCATGGGCAGTTTCTTTGCCAGCATGACTTCCATCATTTTCAGACTGGTCAGGATACCATCACCCGTGCTGGCGTACTTGCTGAAGATAATATGACCACTCTGCTCACCGCCGATACGGCAGCCGTTTTTAGCCATATACTCATAGACGTACTTGTCACCCACTGCAGTCTTGGCGTAGCCGATGCCCTTCTCATCAAAAGCCTTGTACAGACCAAAGTTGGACATGACCGTGGTAACGACGGTATTGGTCAGTAGCTTGCCACGCTCCTTCATGTAGCAGCCGTAGATGTACAGAATATGGTCGCCAGTGATGACATTGCCCTTTTCATCCACACACAGGCAACGGTCAGCATCGCCGTCATAGGCAAAACCGATGTCCAGCCCCTTCTCTACCACGAACTTCTGCAAGCCCTCGATGTGTGTGGAGCCGGCATTGTTGTTGATGTTCAGGCCGTTAGGCTGTGCATTGATGACATAGGTATCTGCACCGAGAGCATCGAAAACAGACTTGGCGATATTCCAGCTGGAGCCGTTGGCACAGTCCAGACCGACCTTGACGCCCTTAAAGGAGTAGATACCGAGGCTGATCAGATAGCCCATGTAGCGGTTACGACCAGAAACATAGTCCACCGTGCAGCCAATATGTTCCCGGTGAGCGAAAGGCAGCTCCGGCCAGTCTTTATCAAACACGTGCAGTTTGCCATCAATGTAGTCCTCAACTAGCAGCAGGATTTCTTCGGGCATCTTCTCGCCATAGCAGTCAATCAGCTTGATACCGTTGTCATAATAGGGGTTGTGGCTGGCAGAGATCATAATGCCGCAATCAAAGTCATCCACGCGAGCGATGTAGGCCACAGAAGGCGTAGTGGTGACGTGCAGCAGGTAAGCATCTGCACCGGAAGCGGTCAGACCGGCAACCAGACTATACTCGAACATATAGGAGCTGCGGCGGGTGTCTTTACCGATTACAATGCGTGCAGGCTCGTTGTTGCCGTTGCGTTCACGCAGGGCATTATAGTACCAGCCTAAGAAGCGGCCTGCCTTATAGGCATGATCTGCCGTTAATGTAATTCCAGCTTCGCCACGGAAGCCATCGGTTCCAAAATACTTTCCCATTATAGTTTTTTCCTCATCCAAAGAGTGAATTGACGAATATATGCTTTAGCCGAGATAGACTCTCGTTGCCTGCTGCTCACCACGGAGAGGTAGCATACTTGAGCAGCACAGCCATGTGGATTAACACATGGCCGATAAATCCTCGAAAACGCAGAGTTGTTTATCACGGAAGATTTTTTTCTATGAACTCAGAAACTATCTTTTCGTATTTCTCTGGATTTGTTCTATAGCATTCCTTATGTGTTGCACCAGAAACTATATATAAGTCTTTTTCGCCTTGACAACTGTCATAAATCTTATATGCCATCGACAGAGGTGCTCGATTATCTTTATCACCATGAATAATTAGAATTGGCACATTTGTCTTTGATACCGCTACGCTTGCATCTGCGTCTTTCAAGTCAAAATGACCCCAGATTTTTGTTCCCACATTTACCATCTGAGTAAATATATCACTTAACAATTCATAACGCAGTTTATTCTTGCTCCCTACCTTTATCATTTCTAAAGGCGTTGTAAAGCCCGCATCATCAATGATTCCACAAACAGACTTTGGTAAATTCAAGTCACTACTCATCAATACGGCAGCCCCGCCCATAGAAAATCCCATAAGATATATAGGCACCTGTTCTCCAAATTCAGAAGCCACCCAATTTGCCCAGTCACAACAGTCATATCTTTCCAACACACCAAGTGTCGAAATATTTCCTCCGCTCTCACCATGTGCTCGCAAGCTTACTAGTAGGAGGTTCCATTTATGCTCTTCTGTAATTCTGTAAATTGGCACTCCACATACATAGCTATCAGACCAAAGTCCATGAAAAAAGATGATAATTGGTGCATTTTTCTTTCTTTCAAAATAATGGCCGACTAATTTCACTCCATCAGATGCCGTGATCGTAATCTCCCTATTTGGCTCATTCTTTATCTTGTACGCTTCTGTTATTATTTTATACTGCCATTCATCAGCGATTTCTAAATCCGGCCAGTGTATTTCTCTTCTCAGGCAGGCTTTCTGAAAAGAGCATTTACTTATTCCCAGCAGTGTCAATATTCCAATACTTAAAATCAACAGGATTATTAAAATTTGCCTTCTATTTACGCATATTTTCATCATCGCAATTCCCATACATTGTATCAATTTATTTGTTTTGATACGTTTCCAACTCTGCTTGATACTTTTTGGCATCCTTCAAGAAGCTCGCCGCAATCATCACGATGACTGCGCCAATGGGGAATGCTGCCACGATGCTGACCGACTGCAAGTTGTTCATGGAACTTTCCGCAAACAGCAATGCAATGGGCAACAGAATCAGCAGGATGCACCACATCAGTTGGATGCCCTTATTAGGCTGTTCATCGTCCTTGAGAGTGTGGTAACTATAGCAGGAAGCTGTCAGTGCGATAGAATCAAAGGACGTTGCATAGAAAGCAATCATCGTAATCAGAACAGCCACCATAACGACCTGTGCGCCGGGCATAGTCTTGATCATATCTACGATCATACCGTACATATCGCCGTTTTCCAGATACTTGGCGATAAAATCCGCCTTGTCAGTCATCTGCAGTCCCATGGAGTAGTTACCCAGCACAATGAAGCTGGTCAGTGTAGAGCCCACGCCAAACACATAGCCGCCCAGAATCGTCTGACGTACCGTTCTGCCACGGGAAATGCTGCCAATAAAGAACGGTGCTGCCACACACCAAACCATCCAGTAGGCCCAGTAATAAATGGTCCAGTTTTGGGGGAAGTTGGAGGTACGCAGCGGGTCGGTAAAGGTGGAAAGGTCGATGAAATTCTGCATCATCCGTCCCAGCGAGGAGAAACCAGTTTCGATAATATACCGGGTCTCGCCGCCAAATAGGAGGACAAAGGCAAGCAACCCAAAGAAAAGATAGATGCAGACATTGGCCAATTTGCTGATACCCTTGAAGCCATGCAGCAAAGAGTAAGTATACACGGCGCAAGTGATCAACAGGATGATAATATTGATGACCGTGCGACTGACAGCAACGTGGAATAGCTCTCCGATGATGGTTGCCATCAGCGGTGTTGCTACGCTGAAAGTAGTGGCTGTACCCGCCAGCAAAGCGAACACCGCCAGCAGGTCAATGATGCGACCTGCCCAGCCATCGGTGTGCTTGCCCAGAATCGGGCGGCAGGCTTCCGAGTATTTCTGGCGGGTTCTTTTTCTTACGTGCAGCATAAAGCCGAATGCTACCGCCAGCACCAGATAGAAGCCCCACGGGATAAAGCTCCAATGGAACAAGGGATATACCCCTGCCCAGTCCTGAATGCTGCCCATCTCTGCCAGATGGGGGTCGGTTGCATACAGCACCCATTCCGAAAAAGAGTAAAACAGGATATCCGCAGCAAGACCGCAAGTAAACATCATGGAGCCCCACGCAAAGAAGGAATACTTTGGTTTTTCATTCGGCTCGCCAAGAACAATGTCCCCGTACTTCGAACACGCAATGTACAGTGACAGGATGAAAATACCCAGTCCAATCACCAGATAATAGGTGCCAAAGGTATCTCCGAAAAAGAACCGGATCTGGCTCAGCACGGCATTGGACTGTTCCGGTGCAAAGAAGAACAGAATGCACAGGGCAATGATAATGGTCAGTGGGAGCAGCGTTATCATCCAATCAATTTTCCCACGCTCTCTATTTTTGTTCATTTATGCTTCCCCCTCGTATTTTTTGTAGCTGGAATCCAGAGCAACCAGTTCACTGAAGTTGTCCACCTCAATGATATCGCCCTGATTCATCGGGCGAATTCCCAGTCGATATTCTTCCGGATAGCAGAACAGTGCCACATCATCCCAGTAAATCTGACGATTCTGCTTCTGTTCAAACTCGATTTCCAGATGGTGCTTCAGTCTTTTTCCGTCCTCTGCTGTCCAGCGAGAAATGCTATATAACTGCCATCCACCCTTGCCGCCGGTACGGCTACAAGAGGTCACGATTCCATCTTCTACAGTTTGCAGCCACTCGTCCGTTTCCTCGTCCGTCCATACGCTGTTGTAGCCGGAACGCTCAAACTCCGGAGCCAGAATATCCGGGTTATAGATAATTTGATCGCCATCCAAAATAATCGCATTTTCGATGTGATCTCTTGCCACATACAGGGATGCGATGTTGTTGCAGGTATCAAAGTAGGGGTTTTCAATCAGTCGAACGCCGGGATACTCTGTCACCAGCGGAGCGAACTGTTCTTTCAGATAGCCCACCACGATGTATATCTCCGAAATGCCATTTTTGTGCAGCCCCTCAATTACCGTATCGATCATCCGCTTGCCATTTACTTTGACCAGCGGCTTCGGCGTTGTCAGCGTGACCGGGTGCATCCGGTTTCCCAACCCTGCCGCCATAATAATGGCTCTTTCTACTTTAGGCATTTTTCTGTGCCCCACTTTCCCCTGATTTCTTCAGTTCATCCTGAACGATTCTGTAGTAGTCTTTTGCGTAGCGATACTGCCGCAGGGAATACTCGCCAAATTCCACGCCCAGATTCCGCTTATACTCGCACCAGTTGCTCCACAGCAGACCACAGGCTGCGATATAGCAGTAAATCTTAATCCGTGTCGCATCGTCACAACCGTCCGTAAAATATGCCGCAATCAAGCGATCCACCTGCCGCTTATTGTAAAGCGAATAAATGCAGAACATTGCGATATCCACATGGGGATCCTGCATACCCGCATACTCCCAGTCGATTAGCCGAATTTCCTCTTTTCCATCCTTCTGGACAAACAGGAAATTGTCCGGAACTGCGTCAATATGCGTCAAAATCTTCTCACCAGTGTGAGCATCAATATAAGGCTTCAAGGACCAGACATTCGCCTTGGTTTTCTCATAATCCTTGTAAACAGAAGGAGTACCATTCCACAGCGTTTCGTAGAACTCCATCTGCCCGAAAATATCAAATTCATGCGCCACCTTCAGCTTCAACGCATGGAAGTCACGCAAACGGTTCATGCACTTCTTGACATCCTCATAGTCGGTAGGGTCGCATACCCGGGCGTCCTCCAGAAATTCTGTGATCTTATAGCCGTTCTCCGGGTTAATATAGGCGATATCGTCACAGATGTTTTTATCAGCGATGGCATAATACACTGCCGCTTCCTGACGGCGGTTGATAAGCTGGTCTGTGCCCTCTCCTGGAATGCGCATAATGTACTTTTTGTCCTTACAGGTAAACAGGAAGGAACGGTTGGTCATTCCCTTTTTCAGGACTGTGATGTCCGTGACTTCCTCCGGTTTTGCGCACAACGCCTTGCAGATCAAACGAATCGCATCCGTTTTCAGTTGGTTGGAATCGCTGTCGATCTCACGAAGCTGTTCGTAGGTATTGATTTCCACAACATCTGCCGAATGCACCACCCGAGCTGCAACGATCATGCGATCCTTATTATAGAGTGCTTCTTCCCAAAACGAACCATCATACTGTGGTTTCTTGCAAAGTTCCTCTATACGAGAGGACACCGTATCAGCGTCCTCTTTTATAAGGTAGCTAATACCGATCATCGCATTACCACCGACATTTTCCGGCACAGTTACCAGCTCCATCTTGCGGTTCACACGGACATTACTTTCGTTTTCCACAAGATCGCTGACCATATACCATGAGTACAGCTCATGACGGTGAAACGGATTGCGGTCACACCAGATGTCGCAAGGGACGATGTACGCATTCTCCAGATGCTCTTTTACCAATCTGAGAGAATGCAGATTGTTCTTTGCGGCATAGTCCGGGTTAACCACTAGTTCTACGCCATACTCATCCATCAGGTATTCATATTTTTCCTTCATGAAACCCACAACAACATAGATTTCCTGAATTCCCACTTCATGAAGCTGCTTGATGATTCGCTCAATCAAAGGCTCCCCGTTGACTTCCAGAAGGCCCTTGGGCATTTCTGTATTGATGGGAACCATCCGCATACCAAAGCCGGCTGCCAGAATAATTGCACGTTTTGGAGTCTTATTCTTGTATTCCGCAACAGCCTTTGCTGTGGGGCAAATCGCTTCGTTCAGATACCCTGCCTTAATGAGTTCCTTTAGGGAACGGTTTACTACTCCCAATGAATGACCCGAAACCTCCGCTAAAACACGCTGATTGATGAACGGCTCAAGCAGCAGAGCGTTCAGAATATCGCTTTCTTGTTTATTCATGTACACTCCTCCATCGCTTTTTGTGAACATTATGGTATAATTTAAAGCCACCACCAGATGAAGGCAGCCTTAAAAAAGCAATTAATCTGTGCGGAACAGGTCGCGGCCGTAGACCTTCTCCAGCACATCATCCAAGCAGCTGTCATAGCGGTTAGCAATGATAGCTTAGTTATATTGTGTGACAGCCCAAATTAAGAACTGGCATATTTTCACTGAATCCGCTGTAACGCCCCTTTTTACTTAAATAAGGCCCACTAAGTTTTCTTATATCTAATTGACCATTACTGCTCCATCAAATAGCACTCCAAGTGATGTTTATAAAATCTCTCATTTTCTGGTGGCAGTTGCATATAATCGCCAAAAGATCTGGTCAATACCTTGTCGATTTCTGAGGGAGCATAAAAATACCTTCCCTCAAATTCAATTTCGATTCTATTTTTCAGCCAGTCGCTTTCATAAGGGATACCATCCCATGGGAGTCCCATATATTTTGTAGGTTTTTCATCGAATTTCATGTACCGTTTATGCATTTTTAGCAAAACCTTATGGGCATCAAATAATCTCGAAACATAAAAGGCCACATTTTTACCTATTCTTTGCTTTAAAGTATGCCCTTGTCCTGGCATCAGTTCTGCAGAATGCTGCACAACTCTTGCCCAAAATAATTCCTTATCCCGATATTGAATCCGGGCACTCACCTTTTCCGGTAAATAGTCAAATGGGAAAACGTCAACAAAGGCACCATATCCATTAATATGCCGATATCTAGATTCATTTACCACCGTCTTTGCATCACACACTTTCGCACAGTAGTAAAAGGTATCATCTCTATTACTCACATCAATATAGTTGAGTTCCAATTCTGGGTGTTCCACAATGTACTTTCCGAGCTTATAGTAGTCATCTCTAGGCATAACAATATCTATATCATCATCCCATGGGATAAATCCCTTGTGCCGTACCGCACCTAAAAGTGTTCCATAGAACAACATATAAGTGAACTCGTTCGCTCTGCAAATTTTATCAATCTTAACAAGTACTTCCAAAACCCTCTCTTTATATTCCTCAATTTCAATTTTACGCATTTCATTTTCCCTTCTTCAATTTAAACGTCGCTACTGAAAAGTGAGATACCAAAATTCGATTGCAATTTCAGCTTGCTTCTTTATGTTTAGCCCTCATTAGGGTAATGAACTTCTTAAAAAGAAAAGAAAGGTCATCCCTATTAAAAAGAACAAACGCTACAGCTGCAATCACAGAGCATAGACCAATATGGAAATCAAGTGAAACCGCTATCGCCTGACCAATAATAATTCCACAGGTTGCAATGAAGGTCTTCCAGTTAACGGTTATCTCTAGGTAGCGGTTCACATCAGCCATTCTAGCAAATGCAACAACAATATACGCTACAACTGTACCTATTACGGCTCCCCAAATTCCTGTAGTAGGAATTAAAAGCCAGTTAATTGCAATATTTATAGCTGCAGCTAACAAGGTTGTTAGCATATTGTTTATAGATTTTTTCAAAGCGCCATACATCGAGCCATAATATGAAGCAACCGCTGAGAACACAGCACTTACAAGGAGTAGAGGAACATAATGCCATGCATCTGAAAATGCACTACCAATATAATAATGCATAAATATCTTTATTATGCTCACAAAGAAAATGCAAATCCCTGATGTGAAAAGGAATAAATATTTAAGCACATCCGAATAATATGCGTTTTCATTTTCAGACTCTATTTCTTTTATGGCAGAGATTCCCCATGCCTGTTGAAATACTGAAACCACAACATTGATTAATGCTGGAATCTTTGCAGCAGCCGTATAGACACCTAATGCAGCTGTGGACACCATAATTTCCACCATAATCTTATCTGACGAATGTATAACCCACCATGAAACATTATTCAAAATTAAAGGTGCCGAATAAAGCACCATATTTCGGAATAGTACTCCGTCAAATTTTGCCCTTAAAAGGTCTTGCCAAAGTTTTTCCTTAACAAAAGCGATGAAATCCACAACCAAAGTCGAGATTATATACGCAAGTAAATATCCCCGTACACCGAGTGATTTGATTACCAAAAAATAAACATTCAAGCATGCCATCAATCCCGTTTGGAAAATGTTCAATGCCGCATACTGTCGGTTTCTTCCAAGCACCTTAAGATAATTGAATTCGATACTATACAATATACTAGCCAGCACATATATGTACAAATACCATTTCCATTCGGTAATTGTTTTATATAAACCAATTACTGGCGTGATTATGGCTCCAGAAATTGCCGAGAAAAACAGTACGACAAATCCAACAAAAAGAACATTTTCGCGTTTTTCTCTGCTGGAAAGGCCAAAGCGAATTACAGCATCGAAAATCACAATTGACAGGAACGATGTCATGAGTTGGGCAATTGTAAAAATCAAATCTGCAGTACCGTACTCCGCACTTGACATATAATTTGTATATAAAGGAACCATAAGAAATAGAATCAGTTTTGTTCCTATACTGCCAATTGCGAATATAGCGGTATCCCTAAATAGTTCCTTATATCGCGACATAGCTCAATCTCCTCTAAAGTGCCACCATCTTTACTTTATGAATAAAATCTCTATTCTTTTATATTGTTGCTATATTATTTGACAATCATGCTAAGACGATTGCACTTCTCTTTTAGCCCTTTTGCTAACATAGTTTTACATATAGCACATACTATTTTGTCCATTATGGCCCTATCTACTATTATTGAAGAAGCAAAAATTGCCATTGGAATTAAAAATACAGTTACTAGATATTTCCAAGTAGCACACGCCTCAAGATATTCCAAAAGGCTAGGATTCCAAATCAAATCACGTACAATTGGCTTTTCATGGATAAGATATACAGCAAACACCGAAGGTGAACACCATCTAACCATTTTTCCAATAATAGGTTTGATATTCAATTGTTTAAAAAGAGAAAACAGCGCAACTGCATTAATCAACACGAAGGCTGTGTTATTATGATAAAGAATCCCTGTCCCAAAATTAAAGTTCTTATATTCTACGATTGCCTGTAAAATCAATTTTGATAGAAAAATGACACTAGAAGATCCAAAAAGCATAATGATGCAGTATTTCTTGTCAATATCTTCGCATTGTGATATAAACGCTCCTATAAAGTACAAAGTAATAAATGCAATAATCCCGAATCCTTCCGTTTCATCGTACTGATAAAACACAACTGAAAAAATAGGTTCAATGTAAAAAACACAAATTAAGACGACAACCAGGTATTTAAGTTGTCTTTTAGATAGTGCTTGAATCGTTGCATTAAGGAATGGAATCAGTAGATATAATAATATGTATGTCGTAAAAAACCAGTACTCATTTCGAAGGATGGGGAAAAAAGCGTCCAATCCCCCCCCACTGTGAACGGAACTCGTCCTGACAACACAAAAACAATCCAAATCGTAATCGAATAAATCAGCACCTTAATCCAGAGCTTTATTCCTTTCCAAAGATCATACGGTTTGGATGACATATAGTATCCTGTAATTATTACAAAAGCATTGACCGAACACACTGTCACAGCCTGTACCACCCACGTAAAAAGCCATTTACCGGATAGGAAAGCCACCTGATTTCTTATGTCGGTATGTGCAAATAAGTGTCCTACGATAATGAAAAACATTAGAACACATCTTAAAAGATCCACCCCGTAATTACGTTGTTTCATGTTACGACAATCTCCACCATTAATTCAAAACACAAAGAATTTGTATCCACACAAATTTCCTCGTGTACAAGCAATCAAAAGAACAACCATCAGGATTATGATTGTATTTCGCCTTGTCTTTCCCCGATTACAAGCGTATTCACAGCTAAAAAACTGCATAACAACTGGGATAGCACAAATTAAACAAACACTAAAAAACCGTTGACAAATGGAATAAACATTAAAGAAAATAAGCGCATAAGCAATTATCGCACTCAAAAATCGTATGGACGGCTTCAATTCGCGCCATTTATCTGGATATCTTTTTTTTAAATTGTGTATAGTCGTCAATATTAGCACAAAGCCAATCCCCGCAATTAAGTACTCCCAGACATATGAATACACATTATGTGAAGTATATGACATTGCTTTATCGAACGCTGCATCAATATAATCACTTCCCAGTGCAACGGCCATCAAAGCACACAAAGCGACAAATATCACATTGAGAAAAGTCAGTATTGTATTTCTTTTCTTCTCAAAGATCATACACATAAAGCGGATAGCAATCAAAGGTGTGGCTGCTGTATGCAAGAGAACAGCCACAATATATAATGGTATATGTCGTACTACACCCTTCTGCATCCGCATTTCATCATATGCACATCGAATCACTATCGAGAGAGCTAACATGCATCGGACACCAGAAATGACTTCAAGGAAAACGCCAGTCGACATCACAAATAATAATGTCACCGCAACGGAATCAGAGTTGACATTTTCGCGTTTGCTTTCGCATTTCATCATGTGGAAAACATTTCCAAAAAAACCAGCTGCACAAAACATTGGCAAAATCCCATCGATTCCAGTTTTCTGGCATAAAAAGACAAGCAAATAACCAGCCGGCACAGTTGACACTATTACACGATTTTCTAGAAACCACATTAGATCAGCATTTTTCCAAGGTTCAGCCATTGCACGCCAACGTGAAAGATCAGCCGATGCACCTGGAACATAAAAGAATGCCAATATACACAAAACAATGAGGTAGTGATTCAAGTACTTTTCTATCTTTCTAGAATCTTTCGAGCATCGAATCTGATTATAAAAGTACCCAAGTGCTAGCACATAGGCTCCCACGCCAAACAATCGCTCAATTAACATTGTCGATTGCAAAAAATCAACTATCGAATTCATTTGTCACCTCAGTCCGAGGTAATATTCCTGTAACTTGATAGCCTCAACTTTAATATCGAAGCCATGGCTGATTACCTCGGTATAATCGTACCGATTATTATCCCTATTATTTATCATTTGCTTTTCAGCTTCCTGCGCCCATACCAACGGTGGCTCTTTTATCGAAAGGTATGTCATTCCCTTCATATCAACACTTCTCGTAATTGTATCACTTAATAGACACGGCAAGCCGGATGTACGCGCCTCTATTGCAGAAACTGGCGTTCCTTCGAAAAAAGAAGGCATTATAAAAATATCAAGTCCGGATAAAATCGCCCTGATATCAGTTCGTTTACCTGTCATAATCACAGCATCATTTAATCCAAGTTCTGCAATTTTAAGTTCTATTCGACTGCGAAGTGCCCCATCGCCAACCAGTATCAACTTTGAATTTTGATTTCTCTCATGGAATGCCTTAAACATTTCTACAATAAAACACTGGTTTTTTTCAACTGATAATCGTCCCACACTGCCGAGTAAAATAGTTTCCGGCTCTATTCTAAGCTCCTGTCTGATCTTTGCACGAAGGCTCTCGCTGAATGCATATCGTTGCAAATCAATTGCATTGGGTAAAACATAGACTTGCCCATTTTCTGCCCGTTTCTTCCCTAGAAGTTGTGCCGCTTCATCATTGCAGGCTATGTAATCTGTTGCAAAAAAAGAAATAAACCTGACAATTAAATAATTTCTTGCAGCACTAATTCTTTTTTCAGAATATTTTGTAGAATGTGCATGCTGAATAATGTGGCGTATCCCACTTCTCTTAGCCGCCAGCGCTACTACTTCTGAAGACCAAATTGGATGGCAATGAACGGCTGTATACTCACCTTTATGCGTTTCAAAAAAATCTCGCAAACGTTTTTGATCTTTCGGTTTAAAAGTAGGGCGTTTCATATAGTAAGCGTGTCCGCCAAGTTTTTCAATTTCGACTTGATGGCTGTCCTTCATCTCTCCAAAATAAAGGAAATCAAATTGAACCTTACTTCTATCGATTTTTCGATAGTAGTTCATTACCACGCTCATCATTCCTGAGTTTATATTAAGTGATGGAACCACTTGAAGTATCCTAATCATTTTTTGACTCCAACTTCCTTTGCTATCAAATTCCAACAGATGATTTATGCAAAATACATTTTGCGAAATTACGGTGTGAAACTGCTTTCACGACATACGGCACCCTTTACCTGCTCTGTCATTTCACGAGCACATGGAATATCTCCATAGAAATAATTCGCATGGATTTTCCAAAAGCAGGGATTGCCATACCCGCTTGGGCAAATGCCACTACATTAACGGAATGGGTATGTGCAATTCCTTTGATTTCTTGGTATTTACGATATAACTTCAAATGTGTTTTGGTATACCCAAATCATCTCTGAAATAGTCCATGATGATACTTCCGAGATGAGAAACGGTCAAAATAACTTCTGTGAGTCCTTGGTCACACAGACACTCCAGCTCATGCTTCAGAATAGGCTTTCCTTCGATTTTTATCGTCGGCTTGGAAGATATCACTGGAAACAGAGAAAATCCTGGTGCCCCTGCTGCCTGCCATTATCACTGTTTTCATCTCATTACTCCAACTTTTGCAAATACTTAATTACTGTTTTCTTGTTGCTTGATTGTATATGTTTCCTTTAGGCCCTGGCATACCGTATAGAGTGGCATCCAACCTAGGGCTTTCAGTTTAGTTGTATCCATCAAGGCAAATGTAGCCTTCGACACCGCCGAGTTATCTTCGATTTCAAATTTCACTTTCTGATTCGAAAGGGTCGCAAGATACTCAGCATATCCTCGAAGTGTTCTTCCATCATCATCATCGGATACATTGTAGGCCTCACCGTCTATTCCATCCAGAAGAATCTTGATCAATGCGCTTACTGCATCTGCAATATAAACATAAGAGTATCGTTGTTCGCCATGGCTTTTCATCACAATCTCATCGCCTAAGACTGCTTTGTCCATGAATTGGCTCATCGCTTTTGTGTCTTTTTTCTTGTCCGGACCAAAAACTCTTGCAAGTCTTACAATGACAGCATCAATTCCGAACCGCTGACGATAAGATTGTGTCAATGCTTCACAGGTACGCTTTGCTTCATTATAGCCAGCTCTTGCTTGATTGCAGTCAATGTATCCGCAATAGTGTTCGTCCATTGGATTCTCAGTACCTTGACCGTATATTTCAACACTTGATGCAAGTAAAAAACGAGCCTTTTTCTCAGACGCTAGTTTTAGAAGGTTATTGCAACCATCAATATTTGTCAAAATCGTTCCAATTGGATCTTCTGCATACTGTTTCGGATGCGTGTTAGATGCAAGATGAAGAATAAAATCCACGGGAGCTGCATATCCTATAGGGTTGCAAACATCGGTCGCCAAGTTCTCTAAATAATCATCAGACACTCCTCCTCTTCGAGAAAGTGAAACGACCTTAATTTTATTCCCAAAGCAATCTACGCGATAGCGCAAAACCTTAATCAGAAACGCCCCTATAAAACCAGTTCCCCCTGAAATCAGTAGAACCTTATTATTAAATCTACTCCAATCATATGGTAGTGATGCAACTCGTTTCACCGCTTCCATTTCAAGATTATTCATTTTATCCATTCCTCATTCTTGGCGCTCAATAGCGCCTTGAAAATCTCAATATCCTCAACTGTCGTGATTTTAAGGTTTTTCTCTGAACCCTTAGAAAAATACGTTTTCTTTCCCAGAGCTTCCATCAATGAGCACGAAGCCGCCGTGTTCGTAATACCAAGTTCTTTTGCCCTCATGTGGGCATCCCACAAATCGCTCAATCTATAAGAGTGCGGTGTCTGCGTTCTCTGGAGATTTTCGCGTGGAATAGATTTATCCGAATTCATCTTATTTTCAGAAACAAAAACAACCTCAGTGCATGGAATTGTTGCTACAGCTGAGCCAAATTGTTTTTGTTTAACAAGATTATCTGTGATAATATCCTGACTAATCATCGGACGATTCCCATCATGGACAATCACAACATCGTCATCCTTATGATTCTCTCGAATAGCTTTCAATCCATTGAAAATCGATTCCTGACCGGTGGCACCACCTGTTACAACATACTTCAGCTTCGTTATATTAAATTGCTTTGCATATGCCCAGAGGATCTGGTCCCATCCTTCCAAAATAGCAACACAAATCTCATCAATATTAGGATGCTGCTGGAAGGCTTCCAACGTATAGATAATGATCGGTTTATTATCAACATTTAGAAACTGCTTTGGAATATCCTGATGAGTGCGTGAACCAATACCACCAGCGGTCAAAATTGCAATATTTGCCATACTCTTTCTCCTTAATCCTTCCAATATGCTTTGAACATATGATGACTTACCTGTTTATCCTTTGACGGAAGTTTCATATAGTCGCCATAAATGCTCTTCAGATAGTCATCATACTTTTCAAAAGCCATAAATCGTTTTCCCTCAAATTCGACTTCAGCAGTAAATGTATTAAGAACTTCTGTCGGAAGGATTTCTTTTTCACGGTAACCTCCACAAACCACTGCCGCATACTCACTTTTAGATAATGGAAACCTTAAATAGTATCGGTCTATTTTCTCAATCAATGTATTAGCCCTTACAAAGCGGCTCATAATCCAAAACGCAAACCGAATAGGTTCAATATACCAAGCATGAGTTTTGCTTCGGAAAAACCGTTTCCAGTTTCGCGCCACTAACAATTCTCTTTCAAATCTGGTTGCTTCAAAATTTGACTTTGCTTCTATCTTGCTGCCCAAACCATCAATCGGGAAAATGTCAACGTAAACACCAACATCTGCACCGTTAGGGTTGAAATTTTCTTCCTCAATTACAGTATTTAATGCGCATGCTTTTGCAAATAGATATGCATATCTTTTGTCGTTGATTGTTGAAACAATTCTAAAGCCGCATTCATTTTCATTGGCAATGCAGTAATTAAGAAATTTGTCATAATCGTCCCGAGGCATTGCAATGTCAATGTCATCATCCCATGGTATATATCCCTTATGACGAATGGCTCCTAGAAGTGTTCCACCACATAATGAATAACGAAAATTGTTTTTTCTACATACATAATCAATCTTCGTTAAAATATCCAATTCGATTTGTTTCAGCTCGTTGCTTTTAATGATTCTCATGTGTCTTCCTTTCTTCATAATATCTTTCTGTGTTTAAAGGTAATACTTGACTACGCCCTTCACAGCATATCTCACAAACGCCCACGCACTTGTTACTACATTGAGTTTTAGCGCCTTGCGGTATGTATTCCACCGTTCCTTTGCCGCATTGCTCTTCTTGTTTGATCTCGATCCAGTAACCTGACGGTAGTGCATCAGCACTTTCGGATCACCGTATGCAGTTGGGCAAACCCGGAGCAGTTCCATCCACAGGACATAATCCTCATGATAAAAGTCTGCATTGAAAGGATGCGCTTGCATCAGTTCTGTCTTGATAAAACTAGTGGAACAGCTAATAACGCTTGATGCCAGCATTTTATTAAAGTTCGTCTGCTGCGGAACGATAAAAGGCTTCTTAATGGGGTTGTTTTGTTCATCAATAAAGTCATAAGAGCAGTAGACAATATCTGCGCCATTTCCCGCCAGCGTAAGCTGACGCTCCAGCTTGTCCGCAGTCCAAAGGTCGTCATTGTCCAGAAGGGCAATGTACTCTCCTCTTGCCTCTTTAATTCCGACATTTCTTGCATTTGCCACGCCAGCATTGTGTTCCAACGCAATTACCTTAATTCTTTTATCGCTCTGCGCCTTTTGCTGGATGAGACTTAACGAATCATCTTTCGAGCAATCATCTACTACCAGCAGCTCAAAATTAGGATAAGTTTGATGAAGTACACTGTCGATTGCCTGCTCAACAAAACGATGACCATTATAGTTCGGCATTACAACAGTAATAAGTGGCTGCTTCGTAGTTCCCATCTTTTCTTCCTCTCCGCATATCAAAGATTACAGCCCAGACTCAATCTCAAAGAGTCTGAGCCGTTTTATTTCATTCCCGTTGCTTCCATTGACCCCTGCGTTTTGGCACAGGGGCATCCAGCAGGCAAGAAATCAATGATTTCCGCCGCCCATGGCAGTTGTCTGTCCTTCCTCTACCCCCTCGGTGCTTTCAGGCATAAACAGGATCTTCACGGTTGCCAGCATAATTTTCAAATCCTCAATCAGGCTGGGATGGGCAATATACATCAGATCCATCTGCAGCTTATCGTAGGGGGTGGTATTGTATTTGCCATACACCTGCGCATAACCAGTCAGACCAGCCTTAGCCTGCAGCCGCAGCGCAAACTCCGGCATTTCCTCACAGTACTGTGCGGCGATCTCCGGGCGCTCCGGACGGGGGCCCACAACAGACAAATCACCCTTCAGGATGTTCAGCAACTGAGGCAACTCGTCCAGGCGGCAGGCGCGGATAATGTGACCGACCTTTGTAATACGGTCATCCTTGTCGCCGGTGGAAAGACGTGCCACGCCATCCTTTTCTGCGTCCACACGCATGGAGCGGAACTTCAGAATCTCAAACTGCTTGCCGTCCTTGGTCAGACGCACCTGCTTGTAGAAGGCGGGACCACCATCGGACTTGACTGCAATGGCCGTAATCAGGAACAACGGGCTCAGGATGATCAGTGCCAGCAGTGAGATCACAATGTCCATCGTGCGCTTGATGAACAAGAACTCCGGGCTTGCCATGTAGCGACCGACGCGCAGCATCGGCAGGTGGAACATATGCATCGGCCAAGCGCCGCTCATAATAACGTCGCCAACGCGGGGAATGACGAACATATTGATGCCCTTCCCTACGCAGTGCTTCAGGATAATGTTTCGTTCATGGCTGTGAACACCACTGACAAAAACAGTCTCCATGCCGTCCAGAATGCTCAGGTCTGCCAAGCACTCCGACACGCTCAGGGTAACCTGCACATCGTATTTCTGACTCAGACCGTACTCGTTAATGAGCTTTTCCATGCCGTGTCGCACATCGTAGACCACAGCGGTCTTCTGCGGCGGAAAGGTCGTATAGTACCATTTATGTGCGCAGGATGCCCAGATCGCAGCCATCACCAGCTGCCCCACAATTGCCGCAATACCCGGCAACAGATTGCAGAGCTTTGCCGACATCAGGCAGATCACGATGTACAAAATACCATCGGTTGCCATAGCGCCAAGGATCTGGCCGTACACCAGCTCCGAGACCCGCTGCATGGACATCCAGAACGCATCGTAGACCTTGCCTAGTGCAATGTACAGGACAAAAAACAGACCAAGAACCGCCAGATTTCCCTTCCAACCAAACTTTGCGTAGGTCTGGTTCGAGTAGTACAGGAACCAGCAGGCCGCAAACGGCAGTTCGATCATCAGGACATCCAGAATCTTCACGACCCGCAACATCACATCATGCTGAAACTTTGACATAATCCTCTCCAATAACTCCTTTAGATTTTTTACGACTCACTCAAATTCTCCGACCCACATTACAGCAACTGTTTGAGGTCGAGCTATTAACTACACAAACCGATTTCTTCTCCCGTTTTGTGCTTAGCCGAAACATTCAGATTTTCACTTTTTCTCTTAGACTCTTGTGCCAGTTCTAACCGGCGCAGCCTCGAATCCGCTTTCCCCCATCGCATCCCGATTTCATCCAGCTTTGCAATCCGCTCCTCTGTCAAAACAGCGCCGCTTTTTTCAGGATTCTGGCGGGTATACCGCTGCCGTTTGACCCAATTTCCGAGGTTGTAACCGCCCGGTGACACATATTCTGCTGGGACGTTCAGGTCGCCGTGGGCATCAAAATAGCGCTTTGCCTCCTGATACCCCTCGTTCCACTTGCGGTCATTGCGATTGCCCCAGTACATCCCGATCCGGCTGAGCCGCTCGACCTGTTCCTCCGTCAGTTTTCCTTTCGGGTACGCCCATTGCTGGCTTTCGACCCATTGTCCCAGCCGTTCGCCAGCCGCTGTCACATAGGAACGTGGGATATTCAGGTTGCCGTTTTCCTCATAATAAGCCGCAGCCAGCGCATAAGCCTTTTCCCACTTGGCATCGAAAATGTTCCACACCATGCCGATCTCATCAAGCTGTGCGATGCGTTCTTCCTTCAGTCGGCCGTTCAGCTTTTGCTGCCGGGTCTTGATGATCCACTGTCCTAAGGGATAGCCGTCCGGATCCACATACTTTCCGGGCACCATCAGGTTTCCGTAGGTGTCGTGGTATTTCTTTGCGACCTCAAATCCGTGCTGCCACGCAATTTCCTTCCGGTTGCCCCAGACCATGCCGATGCTGTCCAGCCGTTGAATCTGTTGTTCGGTCAGGATGCCTTGAATTTGTCCCTCGCGCACACGACGCTGAGTGACCAGCCACACGCCAAGGCTCAGACCGCCGGGCGTGGTATACAGTTTCGGGACATTCAGGTTGCCGTGTTCCGCATAGTAGATGCTTGCCTCGGAGAAGTAGTGCTCCCAACCGGACGAAAGGCTCGCCTGCAGCTGCTCGAACAGCACCCGGCAGTCATGCACCTGCTCGATGACCTCGAATCGCTCGGTGACGATCCTATCGCCCTCACCGTTGGCATAGAGCCGGTGGACCGCCTCCTGCATCTCGCCTTGCAAACCGGAAATACTGGTCAAGCCCTCGAAATTGTTGACAACATCTAGGATAAGCGGCGTTGTATTATCCCCAGCGGTCAGGGCACGCCCTATCTGCTGCTTGTAGATAATGGGCGAAATCGTTGGACGGAACAAAATGACGCCGGAAATGCCCTCCACATGGACGCCCTCGTTGAGCATGTCGATGCAGAACAGCAGCTTCAGACGGTCGCTTGTGTCCGTTTTGAAGTCCGCAAACGCCTTATCCGTATTCGGGTCATCCGAGTAGGCTTCGTACACCACCACATCTGGGTTGACCCCGGCGAACCACTCCGGCACATGGGATACCATCTCGTCCATGTGCTCCTTGTTGGCGCAGAACACAATGTACTTGCCAGATTTGTTTGTGATATGATGGGCAAAGACCCTGTCCAGACCGTCCGCCTGCTCCAGTGCCCGGCGCAGCGCATCCAGATATTTTTGGTTGGCGTCCTGAATGCCCGGTGTCCGCAGGTTATCCACCCGCGCCTGATACTTTGCAAGGGCTTTCTGGTACTGGTAGACCGTAGTTACATATTTCGGGGCAGGCAAAATGCCCCTGACGACTGCTTCGCCAAGGGTCATGTCGCTCGCCGTATGCCCATCAAAGAGCTCTTCGGCCATGTCACGGTTATTATCCAGATACCGGATGTTTGTTGCCGTCAGCCCCAGAAGCTTTGCCTCCGGGCACAACTTTAATAAAGCCACCGTGCTTTCGCCCCAGCATTCCGCACCGGCACGGTGGAATTCATCGAGTATAATATAGGCAGGCTTCTGCGCTGCAATTTTCTCCAGCTGCGCCTGTGTACAGCACATCAGTTTGGCATAGGTATAAAAGTGAACATTTGACAATGGAAAGCCCGGGTCGTTCTTTTTCAAGCTTTCCAACTGGGTTTTGAAAATGTATTCACTGGGAGAAAGCCAGATCACGACCTTCTCCGGGTTGTCCTCGATCAGCTTGAACGCAATGTAGCTCTTTCCGGTGCCGGTGGGATGGACAATGGCAGCTTTGCCATACTGGTCCATCATCCGGACTGCCGCATGATATGCTTTCTCGTTGTGCTCAAACAGACGCAGTGCCACCTTGTTCACCCCTTCCTGCACAAAGGGGTATCCCCCATAGTGATAATGGAGGGTCACGGGAAAAATCTGGCGTTATTCCATTATATTTATCGCTTTTCCGCCCCTCATGGACACCTGATGGGAAAATATCCGGTTCATCTCCCGGCGCTTTCGGGTCAGGTCAGAATGCACATAGCGTTGCAAAGTGATATTGGCGTTGGTGTGTCCTAACAATTCGCTGAGGGTCTTTACATCGCACCCCGCCTGCAGACAGGTGGTAGCAAAGGTATGGCGCAGCGCGTGCGGACGTACTTGCCGGACAGTTGCCTGTTTCAGATATGCTTTGATGCTTTTCCGGTAGCAGCGGGGTTCGGTAGGCTTAGACTCGTTGCCGGACAGAAACCATGTAGAATTACTGGCGTTTCCGCGCAGCTTTTTCAGGATAACAAGCAGCTGTTTCGGGATTGGAATTTCCCGGCGTGAAGTGCGGGTCTTGGGCGTTTGAATGACTACCTTTGTATGACTGTTTCCACAGGAAATTCGGCAGACAGTCCTGTTGATCTTCAGCGTGCCAAGTTTCAGGTCAAAATTGCCCCATTGCAAGCCGCAGATTTCGCCAATACGCAGTCCCAATTCCAGCCCTAGTAATAAGCCGATTTTGCGGGGCGTAGGGTTCTCCTGTACATACTGATAAAGCCGCTGCTGCTCCGCCGGGGAGAGGGGCACAGAAATTTTGTCGATGGCTTTTGGCAGCGCTACTTCTAGCTCCATCGGACGGATCAGGCGCAAGTGCGCGGCATATTTGCAGATACGGCGCAGCATGGAGAGGCATTCCCGGGCAGAGGAGTTCCCTAGCGGCTTGTGTGCGGCATCTATCGGCGCAATGATCTGCTGCATAGCTTGTTCCAGAAAACTTTCCTCAAGAGATGCAACTGGCACTTTACTCAAAACCGGAAGAAGATATTTGTGCAGCGTGTACGAGTAATGCGCATAGGTGGATTCTTTTACTGCATTCCGCTGGGAGTGCAGCCATACCTCAGCCAGTGCTTCAAAGGTCAGGTCGGTTCTTTTCAGGTTGTAGAAGCCCGCCTCGGCTTTTTTCTGGATCAGCACCCGTTTGACCTCTGCATAGACTATGCCGTAGACGTAACCCCACTGGATTTTGCCCTCCGGCGTGCGCGCCTTGATGTACCGGCCTTCCCACCGACCATCCTTGCGTTTGTGAATGTTTTCTCCCCGTCGTGCCATTTTGTTTCCTCCTGCGGCTTGGACACCCACCTGACCACTTATTTTGTCCACCATCGTTTATAGCTGGGTTTTTCATGCAAAAATGGGCAATGTGCAATAAACTTTCAGCTTCTGCGAGGTTTTTTCTAAGGTCGGGTGGGATACATTTGTATGGTTTTCTATTGATTCCCAGATATAACCATGATAAAATAATAGGAGAATTCAAACAACGATGTCGAAAGATCGGTATCCTCCATTATCACTATGGAGGATACTTTTTATTATCGCAATTTTTAAAAACAGTGCCTATCAAAACGGCATATTTGCGATATGCAGTTTGCGAATGTTGCTTGTGCATCAAAAACGCAAACTGCTATAAATATATTCCTTACCATTACGCAGCCGCGTATTCTTTGCATCATGAGGTACTTTTGCGTACGCAATACTGTACGATCTTCTGCACCTCATATTAAGGTGATCTTTAGATAAAAATTCCTGACGCAGTAGTTGACGGAAACATCTACGTGGCAAGCAGTGCAGACGTATATACATCTGCTTATTTTGCTTTGCAAAACGCTTGTTGGGGAATGCCCCAAGCCCCTTTGATCTGCATTTTCCAATGCAGGCTACGCATCCCTTCGGGACGCTTTTTACCCGGTGATGTGCTCTGGGTCGTTCAAAACTTGCATGAGGTGAGAAGCGGCTTCTGCAAGAGAATCGTACTTCATCTGTTCAGGAACTGGCGTTTCCAGAAGAGAAACGCCCCACGCCTGCATACAGTCCGCAAGTTCTTTCTGTGCCTGCAATGCTGTCGCCTTACGCACATCCGGGGTGGTTTCTGTATCCAGAACGTAGGCTGTGGAGTATTTTCCGTTGCGATCTTCCGTCAACTGCACCATGGAATAGTGCTCATTCCAAAAGCGGCAGAAGCGAACCCTGCCGCCGATATTCTCCATGTCATGGCACAGTTCTTCTTCGCTGCTCCATTGTGGAGTCTCGGACAAAATGCAATTCAGTTCCGAAAGAGCCAGCCGTTCTTCAGCCGATAGCTCTCCATGCTGGCATTCACGTTTTAGATTATTCTGCCAATACGGGCTCAACTTTCCATTCCGGGCATCTTCCATTGCTTCATCGATATTGGGTAGCATCGTCATGTCGTTCACCTCAAGCACTCGCTATTAGCGTTATATACACGCTTATAGTGTTGATTATAAACTATTTGAGGGCAAAAAGAAAGAGCGTCAGCGTTATTCGCTGGCGCTCCGATGGCAAAGGCTTATCGTTTTGTGATATAAGGAATGTTGTCAGTGTATGCGTTCAGGATGTCAATGGCAGCTTTCTTCTGCCCCGGCGTAAGTTTGCTCAACTTTTTGCTCAGTTCGTCATCTGCCACATGGGATGCGGATGGAACGGAATCCCGAATAAGCACATCTGCGGATACACCCAACACCTCAACGATTCGGATAAAGGTTTCCAGTTTAGGGATTTTTACTCCGCGCTCTAAGTCTCCAACATAATTTGCTGACAACTCGACCCGTTCTGCAAACTGCTCGATTGTCCATCCTTTTTCTTTGCGCTGCTCTCGTATTCGTTGACCCAAAAGCGTATTCATAGCGACCTCACATTCTAATTGTGTTTGTTGCACACCAATAGCATACCTGTCGCAATTTTTGTTATACACAATCCATTTGTGTTCATTCAACGCTATTTGGGTAATTTCAAGGTGGAAAATTTTTGTGAGTATCTTTGGGCAAAAAGACAATGGTCTTTGGGTCGCAGTCCGTGGCTCAATAACAAGCGTTGTGTCGTTTGCGCATAACCGAAGATAAAAGATAGGAGTTGCTGAACGTGGATACGATCTATCTGCTGCCCGGTGAGGAACGCTGCGTTAATTTTCGAGATGTCAATGGAATCCCGAAGGTACACTATACTTACTGTTCTTTCCGTGGCAGGCTTTTCAACTGCACCTGCTGCACAAAAGATGAAGCCCAGCGGTTGTGTGAAGATTGGCTTATAAAACAGGACCGCTGCTACATAAACTAAAAATGCCGCCGGGAGCTATTTCACAACAGGAATGCTCCTCGGCGGTTCGCTATAACAAAGGGGTCAGCCAACGTAGATCACACTACGCTGGCTGGCCCCTGTTTTTATTTAACTGTCTTTTCTTCTTCCGCAACGACCTGTTCCGCTTATACCGACAAAAGACCTCCCTAGCAAGAATACAGCGATGCCGAAAACCGTTCCATTCGCTCAGCATCTCCGGCTCACCGGGCAAGCTGCTTGTGGCAGAACTGCCAGAATTGTTCGGCAGCGTCCGGCAGACAGATGCCACGGCGGCGGGACAGATAGGCCATGCGCCCAGGGTCCGGGGAAGTAAGAGGCAAAACCGTCAATGGAAGGCTTTGGAACAGCGGATCATCCGGTAGCACGGCGATTCCAAAGCCAGATGCCACCAACCCTGCAATGACTGCGTCCTCCTCCGTTTCCATGGCAACCGTTGGTGCTGCATGGATCTGACTGAAAAGCGCATCCACATTTTTGCGCAGACCGGAACAGGATGCAAAACATATCTGCGGATACGGCAGGGTATCCTGTAACGCCACGCTCTGTCTGCTGCTCAGTGGGTGTCCCAACGGAGTGATCACCACAAAGGGCTTCCGGTGAAAGGAAAAGGACTCAAAGACGGCGGCGTTGCCCGGTGAGGACGTGAAACAAAAATCCAACCGTTTTTCCTCTACGGCTTTGAGCAGGCTTGCGCTGAATCCGTTCTCGCTGCGGAGCTGAAAGCGGACATCAAGATCTGTCTGCGCCTGAAAATCCCGCATCAGGTCGGGGACAAGTGTTGTTCCCAATGTGCGGATACTTCCCAGCAGAATCAGTCCCCCGTTCTGACTGGCTTCCCGTACAGTCCGTGTTCCGCTGTCCAGAACATCCAGCGAGCTTTTGACAACACGAAGAAATTCGTGTCCGTAGCGTGTCAGGCGGATGCTGCGTCCGGCTTTTTCAAAGAGCGGAGCGCCCAATTCCTGCTCGATTTGCGAGACCGCATAGGTCAGATTTGGCTGACTGATATGAAGCTTTTCCGCTGCTTTGCCGTAATGTTCCAGTTGAGCCAGAACTTCAAAATAGCGCAGATGATCCAAATTCACGAAGTAACACTCCTCAATTCAATAAAAAATGTTGATGGATTTCATAAATACGTTCCGTTTGTTTTCATCAAACGAAAACTCTATACTAGGAGCAACGGCAATTCGTTTGAAAAATAACGAACAAAAAAAAGAAAACCGGAGGAAATACAAATGGAACGAAAAGTAGTTTTGATCACGGGCGGCGCAATGGGTCAGGGCAAAGCACACGCCCTGAAGTTTGCACAGAACGGTTTTGATGTTGTTCTGGCCGATATGCAGGATCCCGAAGGCGAAACCTTCAAGGAGACCGTGGCAGAGATCGAAGCCACCGGTGCAAAGGCACTGGCTGTCAAGTGCAATATCTGCTCAGACGAGGATATGCAGAACCTTTTTGCAAAGGCATGGGAGACCTTTGGTCGTCTGGATGTGGTCATTGCCAACGCCGGTGTCATCAACTTTGGCTACACCTGGGAACTGACCGACGCACAGGTGGAAAAGGTCATCAACATCGACCTGATCGGCACCTGGCGCACGGATAAGTACGCTGCGCTCTATATGCGCAAGCAGGGCTTTGGACGCATCATCAACATTTCTTCCACCTCCGGCATGTACGGCACGCCGCAGCTTGCCACCTACTGCATGGCAAAGTGGGGCGTGCGTGGTCTGACCAAAACGCTGGCACAGGAGCTGAAGGGCACCGGCATCGTGGTCAACGATGTCTGCCCCACCAAGGTCAAGACCCCCATGTGCGAGACCGAGAGCTACGTCAAGTTCATCAACGACCTGACCGGCAAAGACTTCAAGAACTGGCGGGAGATGTACGAGGGCGTCCCCTTCCTTGAGGTGGAGGACATCTCCGATATGGTCTACTGGCTGGGCACCAGCCGTGCCGCTGGCAAGTTCAGCGGCCGGGATCTGGGTCTGGACCTCGGCACGCTGCAGCAGTAAGGGAGAGCACCAATGAAAATCACAAAAATGACACGTTGGCGTGTGTTTGCAGGTGTCTGGATCCAGAGCCTGTTTACCTCCGCCACCGCCTTTTTCAGTCTGTTCGCCCTGCCGCTTACCAGCCAGTTCGGATGGAGCAGCGCCGACTTCAGCATGGCGTACACCATTTATATGTTCGTCTACTGCGCTATGGGCTTTGTCGGCGGATTACTGGCAGAAAAACTCCAGCCCCGGGTGGCCATCTATCTGGGCCTTTCCTTCTTTGCAGCAGGCTGGTTCCTCACCGGTTTTGCTTCTTCCATTCCGCAGTTGTACCTGTTCTACGGCGTCATGGCAGGTGCAGGTGCAGGCACCATTTACCCCGCCTGCCTGCCCACTGCGCTGAAATGGTTCCCGGATAAGAGCGGCTCCATCTCCGGCCTTGTGCAGGCTGGTGCCTCCTGCGGTCCCTTCATCATGTCGCCGATTGCTCAGTGGCTCATCAGCACCTACGGTGCCCAGATGGCCTGCCGCATTCTGGCCGCCATCTTCCTCATCGGCGTGGGTGCTGTAGCATGGATGATCATCCCCTGCCCGGAGGGCTGGATTCCCGAAGGCTGGAAGCCAACCGCAACCCAGGCGAAGGAGCTCCACGCCAAGAACTACAACATCCCGGAAATGGTCAAAACCCCGGTGTTCTGGGTGATGCTGATCATGTTCATCTTTGCAAATGCCGCCGGTACCATGATGGTCAGCGCCACCTCCCCTATCGCACAGAATCAGATTGGTCAGTCTGCCATGACGGCTGCCATGTGCGTCAGCATTATGACCCTTGCCAATATGTGCGGTCGCATCAGCTTTGGCTTTATCTACGATAAGCTCAAGGGCTGGAATTCCCTGATCCTTGTTCTGGTGCTCAACGGCCTGTCCATGTGTATGCTGACCGTCGCAAAGAACCTGCCCTACTTCATCGTCTGCATCTGCCTTGTGGGCTTCTCCTTTGGCGGTCTGCTGGTGGTGTTTGCCCCCATCGTCAAGACGGTGTTTGGTTCCAAGTTCTACAACCGGAACTACGGTCTTATCTTTATCGGCTACGGCATCGGTGCCTTTGTCGGACCCAAAATCAGCGCCAGCTTCTACGACAGCACCGGTTCTTACGTGGCCGGTTATCTCGGTTCCGCCATTCTGGCTGCTGCTGCCGTTCTTCTCGTCTTTACCGCAAAGAAGCTCACCGTTTCCATGCAGGCAGCAAATGAAAAAGCCTAAGAACACTTTCATTTTACCATAGATTTTCTATCTTTTCCATCGGTTTTATTGGTAACCGGATATGCATACAAAAACACCGGCTGCACAGCATGTGCGGTCGGTGTTTTTTGTTCGTCAGTTTAAGCAAATCGGGTGGGAAGCTTTCCCGATGCTGTTCGTTTATCGGGAAAATGCTTTTCATTGTTTCTCGTTGCAACTACCTGCTCGGCACGCCCTTTTTTCATTTGACTACATTTTCCTCTTCCGCAACGACCTGTTCCGCACATTTCGTTGCACTGGCATAGGCAAAATAGCGCACCTTGCGGCTGTACTTCCGGGCAAGGTCGATAATGATGTTGTAAGATTTATGTCCAATGCAGTTGGTCTGAATCCAGACCACATCTGCTCTCTTGATGATCTCCGGGCTGGAAATATCGTCACTCATAAATCGGACATCCGGTAATTTGAACTTGATCTCACGCAGCCAAGAATCATGACCGCCAAAAGCTACTAACCGCCGGGACGTGTGGTACGGGAAAGAGATCTTGCTTTCCTCTGTTATTTCTTCCTCCGCTCCACTCTGCTGATTGAACACGACTTCCCGGAGATCTGCGAGTTCCTGCCGCATTTCTCCTGTCTCGACTTCCATTTTTTCCAGATGGTCTTTCAGCTCACGGTTTTCTCTGCTCAGATTATAATTTGCTTCCTTGGCCTGCTTGCGCAGCTTAGCAAGTTCAGCTCTCAGCTTTTCATTTTCTGACGCTAAATCTTCTGTAACTGCCTCTTCCTCTGCATCATAATCGTCCCAATCATCCTGATCGGCGTATTTGCTGAAATCAAATCTCTGTCTGGAAACTTCACCAATGACATTCATCATAGCGCAAAGGGTACTGACCTGAGACGGTTTTAATCCTTTTGCACGAAGTTCTTTTTTCAATCCATCAAACCGATTCATATCACGCGGCAAAACTGCCCCGGTATACTGGTAAACAAGCTGCGCAAGGCTGACGTCATGCGGGTCATCATCATCTTCATACAATTCTCCCGCATACTTTGTTTCATACCATTCCGGATCGAAGGGCTTTGGCTCTATCCATTCATTGTCTTGAAACCAGATGCCATCATCCATTTCACTGTAAAGTTCCAACCCCCACGGAAGCATGGCTGCTGCGCGGCAGACGACGGCAGTCATAAACGAATACACCCACGCATAGTCGTCATCCTGATCCAAAAGATAGAGAATCGCAAAGCATATCTCGTATGGATCGTCAATGTGGAAGTTACAAAATGCTTCCGCAAAATCATCTCCCACACATTCAGCGATCTGCTTTTTTCCATGAACGCCTGCAGATAGACTCACAAAATGGAGGTTGTAGATTCGATGTTCAACCTTCTTACGCTTTTCTTCAAGCCCTTCCATCTGCCGAATCATCTGCTCTTCCTCCGACAACCGGCCAATCAGTGGTCTATCATCCATTAGCGCAAGGTCTTTCAGTGCAGCGAAATCCGGCTTTTTCGGCTTTCGGTCAAGATACTCGCGCATCTGATCTTCTAGCCGGTCCATCGCTTCATCCAACCGGTTTAGTTCCTTTACCATCGGTGACAGGACGGCAAAATACAAATCGGCCCATTCCCAGAATTTTTGTTTAAGGTTCTCGACAGCCAATTCTATGCGTTCCGGCGGAAGTAAGGCCATTATTTTATGAAAGGTGTCCTCTGGATCTCGCTTATCAAAAATGCTCTCCGGCACCACATACTTGCTCTTGTCCTTTCCGTACCGGGTCTGGATAACTAACAGCATCTTCTTAAATACGGAGTGGTGGAATCTTGTGTCATAGACGTCTACGCAATCAACGCCACTGTAACTCTCCGGGAGAAGGTCCGACACTTCCAGAATGGTCTCACTTTCCCACGCACGGTCAAGCATCCAGAGTGCTGCACCCAAACAGAGCGACGTACTCCGTTCAATAGAATCATAGGTCATAACCGGAAGAGAGGTGATATTAGCCAGATCTTCTTCCATTTCCAATTCCGGGTACTGCTTTCCGTAGCGCTCTTTGAATTTCGGCAAAAAGTTCATAACGGCCTTGATTCGTCGTTTGCAGTATACATCCGTCAAATCATAGCGTTCCACAAAATCACTTTTGTGTGTGCGCTGCACTTTGTAGGCCATGTCTACGTTTCGCTGAAACACAGACTTCACTTTTGTCAATTCCGGATTGACCGGAGCACGCTGCTTCTTTTTCTTTGCCGCTACGCTTCACCGTCCTTGGTTCCAATTATACCGACAAAAGACCTTCATAGCAAGAATACAGCGATAATTAGTAGTTCACGAAAACAGTCAAGAATTGCTGCCCTATATACAAAAAAGCCGCCGAGGGCACCTCCACAATGGGAAGAGTCCTCGACGGTATTCGCTTATCGGATATGCTGCGGTCTGAAATTGCTCTTGTCCTCCGCAAAGAACAACTCCACATTTTTCTGTGCTTTCATCAATTGTTGCATCTCGTCCCGTGCTTTGCGATAGTCTGGATAGGCTGCTTTCTTCTTGATCAGCAGTTCGGCGTATTCTGCATCCAACTCCTTGACCTTTGGCAGCTTTTTCATCCCGGCTTCGTCAAAGGCAGCTTTCGCTGCCTTGTGCAGGGTGATTTCCTCCCGGTGGGCTTCCAAAAACTTTTTACTGTACCCTGACTTGCGGTAGGCATCATAGGCTGGGCGGGTCTTGGCATAGTTGATGATGTGGGTTTTCAGAACAGCAATTTGTGTCAACCTCGCTTCTGCCGCCTTGATGGAATTGCCCAGTTCATGATAGCGCTCGGTTGCCGCTGCTGCACGCTCTCGTAATTCCTCTGCGCTACCGATTTTCTGCTCCTGCAAGAACAGCAGCGTCTTGGACATCTCCTTCAGGTTGAACTTGGTTGCCCACTTTTTGTAGTCAACGCTTTTGCCCTCTGCCATTTTCCCCTGAATGTCCACCAGCAACTGGAAGGGCTGCTCTTTGGGCTGCTTTTTCTGGTACGGTTGGTGCTTCGCCTTTCCCTCCAGCACCGCCTTGATTTCATCCTCACTGTACCCGGTGCCCAGAGTTCGGAATCGAATAAAGCGTTTCTGCCCCTTGCCTTTTACCGCCGTGCGCTTGCCACGCTTCACCTCATAGCCCTGCTGCTCCAGCTTTTGCAGAAAAACTTCAAAGTCCTTCGGCTTTTCCGCAAGGATGGTGTCGACGATTCCGCACAGGCGGTCACGGTTGCTCTCCTTTGGAGGATAGAGAACACGCTTCTGCCGCTCCCGGTAGGGCTTCTTTTCGATGACGGACAACTGGTGCTCTAAGCAAATCAGGTCACTCAACCGCTGCACTGCCAACGCTGAAAAGAAAAAGTCCCGGAACTTTCTGCTGCCATCCAACGCTGTGGAGTTGAAGATCACATGGTTGTGGATGTGCTGCCGGTCCGTGTGCGTTGCCACTACAAAGGCGTGCTTGCCCTTGGTAAAGCGCATGGCCAGTTCGTAGCCCACCTTGTTAGCCTCCTCTGCGGTGATTTCCCCCGGACGGAAGGACTGCCGTATCTGATAAGCGATTACATCACTTTTCTGCCTGCGTCCGTTCACAAGGTCGTACTGCCGCTTGGTGAGCATAAATTCTTCATCTGCCGTCAGGGCGCTACAAGCATAGCTGCTGACAAACTGCCCCTGCTCAGTCTTGTCCGGGTTTTCGATATAGT
>ERZ773115.688-NODE-688-length-35363-cov-3.031636_pt1 | contig 35363 bp, 30 predicted proteins | sample MGYA00511116_ERZ773115 | MGnify/ENA primary metagenome ERZ773115 (study PRJEB29015, sample SAMEA2737869) | human gut metagenome | biome: human gut; feature: human-associated habitat; material: faeces | place: China | collected 2012 ... | reverse complement strand
CTCATACAGTCCGGAAAACAAATTCACATCCAGAATTCCAGCCGACAGAAATTCCAGTCGTTCCGGCATACGAAGTGGATATATTGTCATAACCGCCATCAAATCTAACAACAACGGAATCATCACAGTGATTGCTGCCATCACAAACACAACAAATGATTTTGCCATATAGTACCCACGTCTGGAAGTGTGCAGTAAAATATTCTTCAGATAACCTGTTTTGATGTCTTCATAATAAGTTCCCGCATATGGTAATGCTGCCAGAATCGGAAGCAGCGCATAAAACAGACTGTTCGTCACGAACTGATAATCTGTCCCAATCCATGTCTGCATCACAACTTTTGTATCTATCGTATCCCGAAATGCATTATGAAAGAGTACGATATCGCCAATTGCTAGAGCCGTTCCTAACAGCAATGCCACATAAAATCCAACCGACCGAAAAGCTCTGTAAAACTCAAATTTAATCACTGGTTTCATAGGCTCGCTCCTCCATAATTCCCCCTGTTTTTAACCGGATGCGTACGGCATCCGGATACAGCGACACCACATATTCAAACTCCATGTCTGAAAGATTCTCCCATGTTTTCTCACGAAAGCAGGCACGGGACATCGTAGTTGCAATCCAAATATCCTGTTTCTTTCCCGTATCTAGCTGTTCACCATAAAATTTATTCAATTTAGCCCCCATATACGGATTATAAGCACTTCCCCACCCCCTGCAGACAAATCCTTCTCCTATCACGGAAAATATATCGTCCCAGGATATCGCTTCATCCGAATCATTTCGAACCATTAATCGCACACAGACAGCCTTCTCACTATCTGCCACATCATTCTCCATACCAAAATAAGTACCATATTCATCCGAATCCAATAGCAGAAACTCATCCGCCTGAATTGCAAGCCCTCCATAATAAAATTCCTGTCCCTGTTCCACATACATTACATTGTTTTCCTTCCCACGATTCAGGTTCACAACTTGGATTACCCATAGCAAGAGTCCAAACATAATCAGGAACACGGTTATCTGATTTTTCATATGCACACGCTCCTCACTGTTGCTTATATCTATTCTGACTCATTCCCCATAAGATCATACAATGGCACAACCGTCTTGGATAATACCGGATTTACCCACGAATCCAACATTTCCACACTAATAGTTCCTATATACATGAGTCTTTCTTCATGTAAATCATATAAGGAATGTTCATCTATCTCATATCCAATGACACATTCCAATACCTCTTTCGGTTTCATTGTATACCATGTAAACCAACTGAGTCGATCTGGATTTTCTACATATTGCGTTTTATCAAAATATATTATATTATCAGTCGTCACAGCATAGCTTTTCGCTCTATTTGTTTGAATCAAATATAAATCGCTTAAAACAATTTCTCTTGATTCGACCGATTCATTTTCTATACGCATTTTCACAAAATAATATCTGGATTTTGGATGTCCTTCTATCCGATATTTATCACCTGCATCCTGTCTTGCATATGGATCTGTCAACGCATTATATTCTTCCTCTGTATAATTATAGGGATTTAATACAATTTCTTTTATATCCTCCAATTCAGGGATTTCCTCATACATTTTCTCATAATCCCATAACAGATCCGTCTGATAATTTGCATCAGGAAGTGCACTGTCAATAAAAAACTCTGCCGGATAACGTGTCTGCATTTCTATTTCTGTATCTTCAATCATATCGCAATCTACAAACTCATATGTTATATTATCAATAGTCACACTATGTGTCACATCTTTTTCCTCAGCATCACAATCTGTTTGTGTATCATCCCCAGATGTATTCTGTTGCTTTTCTTCTTGTTCATCCCAATATCTCTCAACCGGATACTTCTTATCTTTTTCATTTTTCACAATGTATCGTAAACACGCAATTCCAACAATGCCAAGCAAGCATCCACTTATTAACTTTTTGCGATTTTTCATACTTCCTCACATTCCTTTTATAGGAGGAAACAATTCACCTAGTTTCCCCCTATTTTCTATCTTTCTTCTAGTCAAAAATAGTGTAATTCCTTGTTGAATCCGGGCTCCATACTCCACTAGTGTCAAGTCGCGAATATGAAATTCTTGACATTACCAATCTGGCCTCTGTCCCTCCCTTTTCATTTATCCAATTTGTAATGCTTCCCTGTGTTCCTGTTGGAATTGCATAGGAATATGACCCTGCAAATTTTTCATACTGACCTGTAATGCTGTTCTTTTTTCTTCCATTAGCCTCATAATATATCTTAGGTCCTGCAGTTGGATATACATAAACTTTAGTAGCATTATTTTTAGTTCTCCATTCACAACTTCCTATAGGATCTATATTACTATACGAATACTGTTTATTACCTGTATTACCTGCCGCTGCTTTTGCATTCGTTCCAAATCCCACTACGGCTGTTACAGACAGCATCATTGCCATCGCTATGGTTACAATTGAATTTTTTATTTTTCCTTTTCTCATAAGCTTCTTCCTCCCATCTCTACTCCATATGATTTTTTGCAAACTCCTTCAACCCTTCCGGTTCCTCTGGTTGATACCAACATCCCCGGCAGCAAAGGGATGATAGTGATGCCAGTGAAACCGCAACTGCACATATGGCATTTCCATGTTTCACAAGCCACTTCTTAACCTTTGTTTTCATAAGTTCCTCCTTCTCTTCTGTTTTCCATCAATATGGTAATCGCACTATAACACGCTTTTATGATTTTCTGTTGAAATCTGCTACGAACGGTCAAAAATAAGGGATGAATGTTCGTTCATCCCTTATTTTTGACCGTTCGTATCCCTTTTTCTATCCGTCCGACATTCTCTGCTATACTGTAAAAAATGAAAGGATACATGAAATGATACTCTCTAAAAAAATAAGTAAGAAGATAACTGATACACTTGTAACAAACGAAATTATAGAACCGCAAAAGGAGGGCATATATTTCTATTGCCTTGATTTTTCACTCGATCTGATTTTGTTTAATTGCAGTCTGCTATTGATTGGGGGACTCCTTGGTCTTTTTCTCCCGTCGCTTGTATATATTATAATTCTGGTTCCGGTACGCATGCTGGCAGGCGGCGCCCATGCAAAAAGTCCTTACTCCTGCTTCCTGCTTTCTTATTCCATTTATTTTCTGACTCTATTTTTATCTCGGTTACCATATTTGATTATGCCTGGACTCTATATTCTTCTTATCAGCCTGCTTACTCTTATAATCTGGGTTCTGGCTCCGGTTGAAACTACATACAAGCACTACACCACTGACGAAAGAACAAAAATCAAAAAAATATTATTTTTTCTGTTATTCTTTATTTACGCATTTGCGGTCCTCATGCTATCATGGAAACAGCAACTCTATTATCATATGATATTGATTTGCATGTGCATAGTTCTTATCAATCAATGTATCGCACTTTGCTTGAATCATAGGACATTACATGTTTCAAGGGGGGGAAATAAATGACACTGAACATAGCCATCTGCGATGATGACGCAGAAGAATTCGAGCCATTATGTCATCTTTTAGATATATGCTCTTTCCAATTCAATATTGATCTGCACATTGATACTTATACAAGTGCACAGGCACTTCTGACTCGCTACCGGGAATCCACAGGAGCGCCCTATCAGTTGCTCTTTCTGGATATCGAGATGCCGGATGGAAGCGGAATCACGCTTGCAGATGTAATCAAGAGAAATTTCGACCATCATGTAATGATTGTCTTTGTCAGCAACTATCCAAAATATATGCAGGACAGCTTCGCCGTCCACCCCTACCACTTCCTTCAAAAGCCAGTCCAGGAAGTCGAGATGAAGCAGCTGATATCAGATATCCTCGAAGAGTACACGAAAAATCTATCGTTGATTTCCGTTGTAGATGGCTATGACCGGGAATATACATTGAACTTAAAAGATGTCTATTACATCAAAGTGAAAAATGCGAAGTCCAAAGAATTATGCTTTCATATGCGGGAGGATGTGGTTCCTGCGAAAGGGACAATCACTACCTGGAGTTCCATGCTGGATGAAACGATGTTTATGATGTGTTCCCGCACAGTTCTTGTCAATCTTTCCCATATTCACTATCTGAAGGATTGCTCGATTATTTTTGACAACGGTGCCACCGTCTCCATGAGCAGGCGGAACCGGAAACTGATCACGGACCGCTATCTGAATCAGGTGGTTGCAATGCACTCGGATTTTTATACACACCAAGGAGTCTAATATGCAGTACGCACTTACGATACTTACATATCTTTTTGATATGTTCATCTTAACTACATTTCTGATGAACACATTACATCATTTCAAGAAACGTTATGCCCCACTATATCTTTGTGTCCTTGTCGGTTGCGAATGCTGTCTGTATGGATGTGAAGTATTAAACAGCCATTTCCCTACCATACAATCAGAAATTACCGCAACGCTTATCAGTCTGGGTACAACGTTTATCCTCTGCTTATTTTTCACAAGCAGTCTGAAAGCAAAGCTATATGTGGTACTGCTGTTCCAGATCCTTGCATCACTTGGAGAAGCCATCTTTACTTTCCTGTTTACAAAACTAAATCCTGACTTCTATGCAGAAAATGACACTGCTTTTTTATACAGTGTTATGAATATCGGTTCCAAGGTCGTCCTGTTCATACTCTGCCTGCTCATGTCATTATTGTTTCGGAAGCAGACACCTGCGCACTCTCTGGAATACAAGTTTTTGATTTTATCTACACCAATCATATCCATCATCATTTATGTATGCCTGCCGCTTCAACATCTGTTTCTGATTGATAACATACTTTTCTATGAGCTTTTGATTTTCTGTCTGGTGTTGTTAAATATCATAAACTATATTCTGATCCAGAAAGAATATGCATCGACCACATTAAAATACACAGACGCCCAGATGGAAGATCAGATTCGCTTTCAGAAAGAAAAATACGAACAGCTCAGTGAATCCTATCGGCAAAGCCGCCGGATCATCCACGACCTCAAAAAGCAGTATTTCTGTATCAACGAATATGTCGACAACAAGGAATACGATAAACTGAAAACCTTCACCAGTGAGGCAGTCAGGGATATCGAATCCACTTATTCCAAATACAATACCGGCAATCTGGTCATTGATTCTTTCCTGACAAACTATGATACACTTGCAGCGAAAAATCATATTCAATTTGTTGCTAAGCTTGGGGTAACGTATAACCGGATTCCGGTCAATGATTATGATTTATGCGTGATTCTCGGCAATATGCTTGATAACTGTCTGAAAGCATGTATTGCCAATCCTTCCAGTGAGAATTTTATCCATATCGCGATTGCGACTACTGAAAACGATAAATTCACGATTCACTGCGAGAACACAACCGCAGAGGGAACATCCCTGGAGCACATACATGCCAGCCGGCAAAATTCCCTCTATCACGGATATGGTCTCACCAATATACGGAATACAGCAGAAAAATATCATGGTTTCTTCACTTACAGTGTTGAAACCCTCTTCTATATGGACTTGATGATTCCGATTATCGAAAAAAGCAAACGCATTATGCACTAATTCAACTCATCGAGTGTCTTCGCATAGGCCGGCAGGAATTCCTGCACGAAGTCCTTTACTTCCGGGTAGCTCTTTGATAGCTCCTGCACCATCTGTTCGGTGCTTTCCTTCGCCTTGACGAATTCGCGGTTGCCGGTTTTTTCTTCCTCCATACACTTGATCAATGCAGAAAGTTTATCTGCCGCTTTTACGAGCTTCCAGAGATACTTCGTCTCTTCCGTATCATCGCCCTGCTTGAAGAAGTAGTCCCGGTAATATGTCTGCAGATCTTCCGGAAGCTGTCCGATCAGCTTCTCGCACGCTTCATCCTCGATAGAATGAAAGAGATCCTTCATCCGGTTATTGTAATATTTGATCGGTGTTGGCATATCTCCGGTGATGATCTCGGACGCGTCGTGATACAGTCCGATCACTGCCGCCTTGTCGGCATCTAAATGCTTGCCATACCGCACATTTCCGATCACGCAGAGCGCATGCGCCAGCATGCTCACTTCCAAACTATGCTCGGACAACGTTTCCGGGTATGTGTTCCGCATGAGCGCCCAGCGTTCAATGTATTTCATGCGCGCCACGGTCGCAAAGAAATTGTATTCCATAATTTTCTCCCTACTGTACCTTCTCCGTTTCCGTAAGCTTCACATTCTGGTATTTCTCATACAGTTCCATGAATTCTTTACCGCTCAGGTTCTCCTTCTCGTAGAGTACCTGTGCGATCGCATCGAGTGTCGGCATATTCTTTTTAAGTAACTTGTATGCCTTCTCGTAGCTTGCTTTCATCATGTTCTTGACTTCGGTATCGACCTTCGTCTCTGTCTCAGAAGAACAATTTAATACGCGGCGGTTATCCAAGTATTCTCCGGTTACGCCTTCGAGCTGCACCATGCCGAACTTCTCGGACATACCGTACATCGTGATCATCGTCCGCGCCAGGCTCGTCGCTTTCTCAATATCATTGGAGGCACCATTCGTAACGGAATCGAACTTCAGCTCCTCCGCGGCACGCCCCGCCAGAAATGTCACGATATCCTCTTCCATTTCTTTCTTCGTCTGTAACTGCTTCTCTTCCTCCGGCACCTGCCATACATAGCCAAGCGCTCCGGATGTACGCGGTACGATCGTGATACGCTGGATCGGAAGTGTGTTCTTCTGCAATGCAGCAACAAGCGCGTGTCCAACCTCATGGTAGGCAACGATCTTCTTCTCTCTTGGTGAGAGCAGCTTCTCTTTCTTCTCTTTTCCGGCGAATACAACTTCCACCGAAGCGATCAGATCCTTCTGGGATACATAATCCCGCTTGTTGCGGACTGCCATTAACGCCGCCTCATTGATGATATTCGCAAGGTCTGCACCGACAGCCCCGGATGTGGCAAGTGCAAGTTCCTTGAAATCTACCGTCTCATCCATCTTCACATTCTTCGAATGTACTTTGAGTGTATCGATACGTCCCTGCATATCCGGCTTTGACACGATGATTCTCCGGTCGAACCGTCCCGGACGAAGCAATGCTTTGTCAAGCACCTCCGGGCGGTTTGTCGCTGCAAGCACGATAATTCCCTTCGAGCTGTCGAAACCATCCATCTCCGATAAGAGCTGATTCAAGGTCTGTTCCCGCTCGGAATCGCCACCGCCATGACGCGTGTCACGCTTTCCTCCGATCGCATCGATCTCATCAATAAATATGATACATGGTGCCATATTGTTCGCCTTGCGGAACAGATCACGCACACGGCTCGCACCGACACCGACGAACATCTCCACGAACTCCGAACCGGACAGCGAAAAGAACGGAACATTCGCCTCGCCGGCAACCGCCTTGGCAAGCAGTGTCTTACCGGTTCCCGGAGGCCCTACAAGCAGGGCACCCTTCGGCAGCTTCGCACCGATCTTTAAGTATCGGTCCGGCTGATCTAAGAAATCTACCATCTCGCAGAGGGATTCCTTTGCCTCCTCCTGACCTGCAACATCCGCGAATGTCACACCGGTTTTCTTCTCCACATACATCTTCGCATTGCTTTTTCCGATGCCGCCGGATTTGGACATATTCCGCATCAGTAACGACATCAGCAGATAGAAGGCACCGATCATTACCACATACGAGAGAATCGTCGAAACGACTGCATTTTTCCCTTCATCCATTTCCTCAAACTGCACACCCGCCTTCTGCAAACGGTCTACGATTTTATAATCACTGATCCGGATTACATAATAGGTCTTATCCATCTCCGCACCTGTCTCTTTCGAAATCGGTGTAAAGCTGATCCTGTCATTATAAAGTTTTACTTCTGTTACTAATTTATCATCAAGCATCTGCAGGAACGTGTCATACGTGATCTTCTCCTGTTTGGACTGCTGTATCGCCGTAATTCCCTGCCAGATCATAAATGTCAATAGAATGGATACGATCCATATCACCACCGTCTTCGATGGTTTTTTCTTGTTATTGTTATTATTGGAATTCCGGTTATCCGAATTGTTCTCCGGGGCGGAATTTTTCTGCTGATTTTCCATATATCATTCTCCGTTATTCAAGCGTACTTATCTATAAATCTCATACAACCATGAGCAAGCTATTTCTTTCTGTATTATTAAGATATTTCTTAAGACATAATAAACCGGAAGCCACATGTCAAGGGAACGGATTCCCTCTCGCGCAGCCCCCGGTTTTGCATTTGATTTTACTTAGTATACGATTTGATCTCGTTCTTTATGCGTATTATGCATACAATGGATACTTGTCCGTGATGCTCTTTACAAGTGCCATTGCCTTGTCATTATCCTTATCAATAACAGCAGCCTTGATTGCATCTGCAATCACGATCATATCGTCTTCCTTTGCACCACGTGTTGTAATCGCCGGTGTACCAAGACGGATACCACTTGTAACAAATGGTGACTTTGGATCGTTTGGAACCGTGTTCTTATTCGCTGTGATATGAACAGAATCCAGAAGCTTCTCCACTTCCTTACCGGTCAGGTCAAGATTCTGCAGATCAACAAGCATCAGGTGATTGTCTGTACCGCCAGATACAATCTTGAATCCACGCTCAGTCAATGCCTGTGCCAGACATGCTGCGTTCTTCACAACCTGCTTCTGATATTCTTTATATTCATCAGTCAAAGCTTCCTTCAGGCAGACTGCCTTACCTGCGATGACATGCATCAAAGGACCACCCTGAATGCCAGGGAACACTGCCTTGTTGAAGTTATACTTCTCATTTACTTCGTTGCTTGAAAGGATCATACCACCACGTGGTCCACGCAGTGTCTTGTGTGTTGTGGTTGTTGTTACATGTGCGTATGGAATTGGGCTTTCATGAAGTCCGGCAGCAACCAGACCTGCGATGTGTGCCATATCTACCATAAGGACTGCGCCAACCTCATCTGCGATCTCACGGAAGCGCTTGAAGTCAATCGCTCTCGCATATGCAGATGCGCCGGCTACGATCATCTTCGGCTTGCATTCCTTCGCGATGCGGAGCACCTCATCATAATCGATAAACCCTTCATCATTCACACCGTAAGGTACGACGTTGAAATACTTACCTGACATGTTGACCGGTGAACCATGTGTCAGATGTCCGCCATGTGCCAGATTCATTCCCATAAATGTATCGCCCGGCTGCAAAATAGCGAAGAATACTGCCATATTTGCCTGTGCACCGGAATGTGGCTGAACATTGACATATTCACATCCAAACAACTTCTTTGCACGCTCTCTTGCAAGATCTTCCACTACATCGACATACTCACATCCGCCATAATAACGCTTTCCCGGATATCCTTCAGCGTACTTGTTCGTAAGCGGACTTCCCATAGCTGCCATAACTGCCTTGGATACGATATTCTCTGATGCGATCAGCTCAATATTATGATCCTGTCTGTTGATCTCGTCCGTCATTGCCTGCGCAATCTCCGGGTCGAAATTTGCTATTTCATCAAAACTATACATCTTTGTCCCTCCATCTTGTTGTAATTTATCGGTTTGATTATCGCACATCCGTTTTGGGGTGTCAACCGATAGCGATTAAGATATGCTTGTATTTTCTTCCTGTTGCTTTTTTAATTTCTGCTTTTCTTCCCGCTCTGCTTTCTTTTTTAACCGGTGTTTCTCCCGGTATTTCCAGATCAGATCCGACAGATAATAATTGATTTCTGCACCATACAAAACAATCTGCATACCGATATACAGCCAGATAATAATCAATACGATGGATGTCATACTTCCATACATCTTCGAATTATCTGCGGAATACTTAATATAGACAGAAAATCCCCGTGTCATCAGCATCCATGCAACGGATGCCAGCACAGCACCGGTAAACTCATGCCTCATATGTCCGCGGCGGTTCGGAAGCTGGTAATAGATTAAAAGCAAAAAGATAAAGATAACAAGGAATGTTACGACATTCTTCAGACTTAAGATCAAAAGTGTTGCATCTGCAAATGCCGGATAATGATCAATAATCTTATGGGCAATCTGTGAACCGAACGCCTGAATTGCGATCACAACCAGACAGAGCAGCATAAATATAAGTGTATACAGCGCACAGATCAGGCGTACAAGAAAATAATTCTTGTTCTGCTCCACACCATAGATCTTATTTAACCCTGTAGAGAGTGCCTGAATGCCCTTCGCCGCAGACCACAAGCTGACAAACACGGTAATGAGTGTAAACGACTGCACATTTGCATTGACTACATCATCCACGATATACGCTACATAAGATTCGAGTCCGCTCGGCACAACGCGCAGAATATAGCCAAGTACATTTGTGTTCATAACGGACAGCTTCGATGCGATCATGACAAGCAGCATCATAAACGGGAAAAATGAAAGCATCACAAAGAAAGCAACCTGTGCCGCATACGCTGGCACGCTGTCCGCGGTTGCTTTGTTCACAAATTTGATAATAAACCGAACGACCTTTTTCATACATCCCCCGTTTTGTTATTCTGAATCTGCTGCTTCCTCTCCATCATCCATCGTATAGATCGACGCAAAATCGACATACGAAAAATAATGCCGTAATATATATTTGTAGCTTTTTCCCTGTCTGCCAAGCACGCCGGCACCATAGATACTCATCCCGGCACCATGTCCGAATCCACCACCATGAACGACAAATCCCGCGTCTGTCTTCTCCACATAATAATATGGGCTTGGAAGTGATGTCCAGCCGGTTACCGTCGAACCATCCTGCCGTACAATCTCCTGATTGACTGGATTTAAGATTGCGCGGATATTGCTCTGTCCGCTGATGGATATCGTATGTTCACTTCCGTGAATCACAAGCTTCGATACAACACCGCTCACCGTGCGCTCCGCAACTTCGATCTCTGTCACAGTTCCAAGCTCCGGCACGTCTGCTGATACAAACTCGCCGGTTTCATCCTCGACAAGTATCGCATCTGCCATCAGAGATTTGCGGTTTTCCAAAACTGTCTCAATCGCGTCTGTCATTTCTTCCTGCGTAAATGTAATATCCCACCGGTAATACGGCGAATCTTTATCTATAATAGTATACGCATCACTCTCTGTCAAAAATGCCTCAAAATCTGCTTCATCCGATAAATCGATCTTGTCCTTATCCAGATTCTCCACATTGGACTCCAGATAACTATACGCATCACCGCCCCAGATCTCCGCATTCGTGCAGGTCGTTCCGAAAGATGTGTTAAATGTCATCGGTACGATCAAAGTTCCCCGGTAAGTCGGCACCAGCCCGTATGTATCCTTCACCGCACGGATCGACGCATCGGTCTCTGCCACATTATTATATACCTGACAAAGGCTGGAATCGTCAAGATGTGCATGATATTCTGCATAACTTTCATCCTTTAACTTCGCATACGCCGTTCCTCTGGCACAGATCGCCATCGCCTGCATGGCTGCATCCGGGTAATCCGATGGCATTGCATTTGCCACGACATTTGCCAGATAACGCTCTAACGAAAGCTCATTGATCACATAGATATATCCATCCTTTACATCAAGCTCCATCGTTCCATCGTATTCCGGATTGCCACATTCGCGTGTCACACTGAGCAGTCTGATACGACCACTGTGCGTATCCGGTGTTACTGTCAATGTATCGTCCGGCGCATAATCTTCCGGTGTGATCGTGACCGTCTCACCAGCTTCATATGTTTTCTCCGTCTCATCTGGATACGCCACGGTGAACGCAGATGTCGCCGTAAACTGCACCATTTCCATCTCATACGAAGAGTAATCATCGTTGCTGATGATCACGCGGATATCCTCGCTTTTTAACTCCTGGTTAATCACGACAGCACCAACTTTTCCATCCTGCAGATACATGTCCACATACGAGTAGCCAAGCAGCAGAGACAGACTTTCCTCGTCCACGGCATCCTCATACACATTGTACATTTTATAATAATCGCCAAGTGTGAGTCCGCCGATATTTTCCACCTGAATATCCGTATCTCCCGTCGAAATGACTTTGCCGCGCAGCACCTTCTGTGGTCGTTCGATTTTACAGATGCCTGCATAGTCAAACACGAGATTTGCAACATAGCCCGCCGTCTCATAGCCGGCTTCCGTCTGCCGGTCCGCATCCAGACTTGTTGCAACTGTCACAGCTCCATCCGGGATGCCTTCCTCCGTCCGGGCAGGGTAGGTTTTTTCCAGATTTCCATATAAAAACGTGCATTTTCCATCCGTCACAGACTCCACCCATACATTTTGCAATGTGATCTGGGTATCTCCAAGACGGTTGATCTTGAAGATCTTTCCATTCTTCATATAGACATCGAGCACATTTCCCTCGTAGCTTTCGTCGATTTCAAATTCTGCATTGTAGGTGTCCTGTCCATCGAAAAAGGATGTCTTGTCCTCCTCGGAAATTGCAAGCACCAGAACATCTTTCCGAAGCAGTCCTTTGACGGTTGCCGATGCGACGATCCGCTCATAGAAGTCCTCAAATTCCGCTTTCGTCACGTAGTCAGAATCCTTTTTTCCGTTTAGGGCTTCCTCATAAATAGAAGCTTTCACCTGTATCGTCTGTGCCACAGACTTTACAAATGCCACATCGATGACCTCGCTTTTTTTCAGAGGATCAATCAGGCGGGATAACGCCTCGGATTCTGCCTTTGTATCTGCCAAATAACTGACGACCTTTTCCACATCTTCGTATGTGTAATATAAGCTATAATCCACGGATGCTTCCGTTGTTTCTGTATTTTGTTCCGCTTTATGCATATGCCGCCCGATCTCATGACCAGCAATCATAACTACCCCGGCTATAACCAGCAAAAGCATAAACGTGAGTATCTTCTTTTTCACGTATTTTCCTCCAAAAAAATATATCCGGGATGCCGGTTCCTGCCTTTTGACTCCTAGCTGACGCTAGGTGGGCAACCGCATGTGATCCTCTGTCTTCCACTCGAAGGAGGCCTGACATAATATCACAGATATAGGAATCCCGTTTAAAGTAAATGTAGGTTCAAAAATAACAGGAGTTATCGAACATTCCAGATATATTATATTTTTAATATGTGCTAATTATAGCTTACTTATTCTTTTTTTTCAAGATATTTATTCGCTGATGATCTTACGGCTGCAGATATATGTGATCACAAAATAAATACCATAAATCACCAGTATCACGGCTGCCGCAAGCAGGATAGAACCAAGCAGTCCGCCCCGTCCAAATGCGGTCAGAATAAACATTGCTGTCTGCATTCCGAAGACGGAATGCACGATTGCGAGTAAAAGCGGCATGGCAAAGAACACGCCCGACTGTGCCAGGAGGGAATGACGGATTTTCTTCTCGTCCACTCCGATCCGGCGCAGGATCCTGTATTTCTCCTTGCTGTCAGCTGCCTCGGAAAGCTCCTTGAGTGACAGAATTGCGGCACCGGAGATCAGGAATACAACACCTAAGTAGATGCCGATAAATACGATCATCGCAGTAAGTCCCACGCTGTTGTCACGGAGCCGCTTGCTTGTTTCGCAGTTCATGGAATAATAGGATCCATCCTCGTCTAAGACTGCCTCTGTCTTCGCCTCCTGCAGTTTGTAGAAATGCGCATCACCATAGTACTCATTGAGCGCATCCACCTCTGTCTGGTCTGTCGTATTGTAATTCGCTGAATAGATATCATACCAGAAATCACAGTCAGACATATCCACAGAATCCGGGACAAGCAGCACGCCTGCATTGCTCTCTGAATTGCTGATGTGCACGATTCCATCCACGCAGGTACTGTATTTCGGATGATAGGTTTTTCCTTTTATCGTAACCGTCTGTCCCTCCGCAAGCCCTTCGTTGTATCGTGGTTCCATCTCCCCGTAATTACAGAGTATTACATATTCATCCTCTGCAAGATCGATTGTCGTTCCGCCAAAGGAGCTTACAAACGCATTATAATCTCCAATGTGCATCGTCTCCATCGATGCTTCTTTGAAATAATCCTCCGATCCGCTCTCTGCAAATGCCTTTCCGAAGAAATCTCCGACACGAATTTCTTCCGGTGCATAGAGAATCATTTCGGTCACATCTGTAAGCTTTGATGTATCGATATCACAGGCTTTCAGGTTTTCTTCCACATTATGTCCGGTTATATCATAGTCCTCGGCTGCATCATAGGAATACAGCTTTGAAACCTGCACATCAACCGGGGTACAGGTCTCTAACACATGGTTCATTGAGTTGCGGATTGCCATTGCGCTTGACAGAATACAGATGGTAAAAAAGAGCAGCAGACAGATAATCCCGCCTGAGAACACCGTCGTGTTGATCCGGCTTCCAAGTTCCTTCACACTGAACGAGTTGATACCTTTATAATAAAACCGTCTGCACCGCTTCACGATTGCAAGCAGCATCCCGGATACCGACCAGAATACAAGGAAGGTTCCGATGATACCTTTCGCGATCTGGATGCCAAGTCCCTGAAAGTCAGAGATTGTACGGACACCGGCTGTCACTTTATAATATGCAGTTCCAAGCAGAATAGCCGCTATAATAAATACAAGCACACAGACAACCGGGTTTTTTGCATGGTTTTTCTGTGCCTTTGCGCCTGCATAAAGCAGGTTTATTAACTTGGCGCGGCTGACAATGATTACATCTAATGCCATGACGATCACATACATGATTGCAAAATAAATAATCGTTTTGATGATGGCTGATGTGCTGACCATAAACTGGAAGTTCGTCATATCCGCTTCGAAGAGGTTCGCCGTCACGACACTCATCCCCTGTGAGATACCGATACCGAGCAGTAATCCGATCACCAGAGAGATCACGCCGATCAGCAGTGTCTCGATCACCAGAATCTTTGCCACCTGTGTTTTTCCCATACCGAGCGTTAAGTAGATACCAAACTCCTTCTTCCTTCGCTTCATCAGGAAGGTACTTGCGTACACAACAAGGAAACCGAGCACAACCGACACGAACACACTGACGACAGACATTGCCTCATTCATAAGATTGATGATTTCTTCCGTATTTGACGATACCTTCAGCATAACTGTCTGGCTTCCAAGAGCATTAAATACATAGAAGATTGCTACTCCTAAGATCAATGTTGCAAAATAAATCAGATAATTCTGCATACTTTTCCGGATATTCCGGGTGGATAATTTAAAGAGCATCATTCAAACTCCCCCCTAACACTGTCACAACCTCGATAATGCGGTTGAAAAATTGTTTCCGGGTATCCTCGCCTCTGCGGATCTCATTGAATATCTTACCATCCTTGATGAAGATCACGCGCGATGCATAGCTTGCTGTAAATGCATCGTGTGTAACCATCAGGATCGTTGCAGCAAGCCCTTCATTCATCTCCTTCATGCTCTCTAACAGATAGCGGGAAGACTTGGAATCGAGGGCGCCAGTCGGTTCATTGGCTAAGATCAGCTTTGGATTGGTGATCAGCGCTCTTGCTGCTGCCACACGCTGCTTCTGTCCACCACTCATTTGATAGCTGTATTTGTTCAGGACTTCTTCAATGCCAAGACGCTTGGCAACTTCCTTGATCCGGCTGTCAATCTCCTTCGGTTTTACATTCTGGATGGAGAGAGCCAGTGCTATATTCTCATATCCGGTCAGCGTATCCAGCAGATTAAAATCCTGGAAGATAAATCCCAGTTCTTCCCGGCGGAACTTATTTAATTCATTCCCCCGGATTGTTGTGATGTCCTTATCCCCCACATAGATATGTCCGGCTGTTACACGGTCAATCGTGGAAATACAGTTTAAGAGTGTTGTCTTGCCGGAGCCGCTGGCTCCCATAATTCCGACAAATTCTCCTTTCTCTACGGAGAACGAAATCTTATCTACCGCCTTTGTCAGATTCGCTTTGTTGCCATAGTATTTTTCTACATTGTCAAGCTTTAATATCTCATTCATAGATAGTCTCCCTTCGTTTGCTAACATTCTGCGGACAGGAATTCTGGTTTTCTGCCGCTTTTAACTGTACTCAGTATATATGGTTTTTCAGCCGACATCCATCGGTCTAGATTACATGTTTCTTACGATTTTGTAATATAATGGTTGTATTATATATTGATTTGGTGCAGATGCCTATGCAAGAGAGTCGACTTTGGAGCAATCCTTATGATTATCTGATTTTACTTCATGTCACGCTTCATGTAATTCTTCCAGCTTGGAGTATTTCCCTGATTTCTGCTGTTTTACTCCAACCCACTTGCTTCCTGTGACTGCTCCATTGGGGGGATTCCCCATATTTCAGGTTTTTGCCCCAATCTGCTTGCTTCCTGTGACTGCCCTATTGGGGGATTTTTTCATATTTCAGGTTTTTGCCCCAATTCAAAAAAAGGAGGCATCCCTGCCTCCAAAATAGCATGTCCCATCGAGCTAGTTTCTTGCTGATGCATACTCCACACTGTCTTCCTCCCAGTGTTTGTAGTCCGGATTGTTTCTTTTGTCTTTCAACCCATAAGCTTCCGATAGCCAGTTTCCCACATATGCACTCACCTTCTTCGCGCCGTCAAAGTTCAGATGGTCGCCTCCGTCCTTCGTATCGGACGCCCAGTCGATGCCAAGCGCATCATTCAGATTCAGATCTTCATAAGTAACCGCATTTGCCTGCGCCCAGTCGGACACACTGTTGTGCTTGGCATACGTCCAGTTCTTCGGGGAAGGGGAACTGACTAAGACAAGCTTTGCACCATGGCTCTCGCAATATTCCTTCATCAAAAGCAGATATTTCTCTGCGTCCGCATCCATAGATTTACGTTCCTCGCTCGCATGCATATAGGCTCCACCCTCATACGGCTTGACCGTGCTTCGCTTGATAAACCCACGGTTCTTCTCATTCTTTTTCTTCGTTAAGGAATTTGTACTTACGAACGCATCCTTCCAGCGGGAATGATTCTTAAAAATCTCCACATGATCGGACAGACGGTCTAAGACATAATCTTTCGAATCACCCTTAGATTTCACGCTTCGGAACAGACAGTTCGTCTCCAACACAACGACCTCCGGCGTCTGCGTCTCAAATGCCGCCTGTAAAATCGCATACGAGTCGCACATACGCTGTGCCGATGTCCCGCAGATAAATGAGGTGTAGCCATGCTCTGCGAACATCTGCAGAGGATTGAAGCTCGAATAGCACTCACTGTCACCTAAGAACAAGACATCGATCGTATCCTTCACTTCATTTTTTACTTCCGCATCCTTCGTGCGCACGGCTGTTGTATCATAGATGTCTGCGTTACTCTTCCGACACAGGAATCGTCCTGCCAGAAACAGTACCACGCAAAGTCCCGCTAGAAACCCGACGCTGCCCACTGCCATCTTGAGAGTTGTTTTCCATTTTCCGCTTTCTTTTTTCATATACATTCTTCTTTCGTAAATTCACACTATCAGTACGCCGCGTAGATCATATCCACGATCGTATATCCGCTGCCATATGCGCCAAATACAACGACAAGAAGTATAACTGCATACCAGAAGCTCCAACGGACCGGCAGCTTGCATTCCGCCACCTTTCTCCGGATTGAAATCCCCTTCTCGTGAATAACATCCACCACGAATACGAGCAGGATACTTACAGATGCCAGAATGAGATCCGGCACATCCACACCGAAATTCGTCTCCGCAAGTGCTGTGATATGGAAGTCTGTCACGATTCTGCGCAGCATCCGAAATCCAGTTGCAACCGTGTCAGCACGGAAGAACATCTCGCCAATATTCACGATCACAAACAGCTTCAGGAATTGGAAGATCCGAAATCCGATGCATTCTGTATCAAGCTTGAATCGCTCCACCAGCTTCCTGCACGGTTCCTCCGTCAGATTCTCGATCACGATCAGCACAAAATAATACATACCATAAAAAATATAATTCATATGTGGTCCATGCCAGATGCCGTTTGACAGCCAGACAAAGAATAACGCAATCGTCGGTGCCACGAATTTGCTGACCGAAAATCCAGCTTTCTTCTTGATTTTCTTCGCCAGATTCTTCACTGGCTTGGCAAGTGAGATCGGATAGAATACATAATCCTTCAACCATGCGCCAAGCGTGATATGCCATCTCCGCCAGAAATCACCCGCATTCTTCGCGAAGAACGGCTGACGGAAATTCTCAGGCAATGGTACACCGAAGATCTCGCCACTTCCCATGATGATATCCATACATCCGGAAAACTCCATATATAGCTGCATCGTGTATGCCAGCACCCCGACGAGGATCGCCGCACCATCGAAATTGTTGTAGCTGCTGAACACCTTTACCACAAGCGGTGCCAGCCGATCGGCAATCACCATCTTCTTGAACAGCCCCCAGATGATACGCTGGTAACCAAAGACCAGATTTTCAAACTGAATGCTGTTCCCACCATACAGAGCATCTGCTGTCTCGGAAAACCGACTGATCGGACCTTCCATGATCTGCGGGAAGAAGCTCAAATAAAGTGCCACCTTAACCGGATTCTTACAGGATTCCTGTGTGCCACGATAAACATCTGTCATATACGAAATTGCCTGCAGGCTATAATAGGAAATACCGATCGGTGCTGCAAGTGTCACCCCAAATACGCGGAGGTATTTGAGTGTCACAAGCGTCCCTAAGATCAAAACAATTCCAAGTGCCAACACACCACGCTTCTTCCGCGTCAGCGCTTTTCCGTGAAGGTCACTGTGCCGAACCGGGATCGCCGCCAGCCATCTGCCGGTTCCATATGTCACAAGCGTCGCCAGAAGCAGCCAGACCAGAAGCTTACCGCTTATCATACAGAAAAATGTATAATCTGCTGCAAGCAGTACCACGAACCGGAACCGTGCCGGACATAACTGGTACAATGCGATCACAACTGGCAAAAATATTAAACTGTATGTAAGCAGATGGTACGCCATATGATTCATCCTTTCCTACACTAATCTTCCTTGAGTCTGCAGATCATCTCCCACAAGCTCTTTGCAGAATTGAAGTTCGCAGGGATCAGTTCTGCCGGTGATACCTCAACATCAAAGGTATCCTCGATCTCTGATACAAGCGATAAAATCGCAAAGGAATCTAAGATATGATCGTCAATCAACGTTGTGCAGTTCTCAAAATCCTCGCCCGGTGCAATTCCTTCCAAAATCTCCAATAATTCTTCCATGTTACAAATCCTCCTAATCTTTATTATAAATCCATGAATTCTCATGTATTGTTACCAATGATTCCACATGTGTTTTGTATTATGTTGTTGCAGACACATGAAACAGATACGTCTCCATCTGGTCGCGCAGCTTCTCGATCTTCCCGTCTGTCTTGCAGATCAGAACCTGCGGAAGCTCCCGGCTTAGAAACATCGCCATGCCCTCGGTCGCTGCATATGCGCCACATCGTTTGAAACAGATCACATCGCCTTTTTGAGGATCATGCAGGGCAACATCCCGCGCCAGCACATCATTGACTGTACAGAGCGATCCACACAGGTGAAACAGCTCTTCCTCGCCGCTTTTTTCTGCCAAGACTTCAATCTCCGGCTGTTTCATACCCATCATCCAGCCATAGTAGTTGATCTGGTGGATTCCACCATCTAAGATCAGGAATCCCGGCTGTGCCGTCCGCTTGACATCCATCACACGCGTCAGGTAATAGCCGCTCATTGAGACGAGGAACCGTCCAAGCTCGATCGTCTTTTTGCCGTAGGCACATGTCCGAAGCTTTTCGGCAAGTGCCTGTATCTGCGGTTCCGGCTCGCTTTCCCGCTGATCCTTCTCACTGTCATTTATGAAATACGAAACCTTCATGCCTGCCCCATACTCAAGCTCTTTCAGCACGGTCCCAGTCTCTTCTTCAAACGTCTTTGCAAATGCGGTTAAGGTATCAAGTTCCTTCTCCAGCTTGCTCTGCCGCTTCTGTGTCCCTGCATAATAATGGACGCCCGCCAGTGTCAGATACGGGCTTTCCTGTATCTCCTTTGCCAGCCGGAAGAACGTCTCCGCATCAACGCCGAATTGATTGCCACTCGAAAGCCGGATCAGTACCGAAAGCGGCATCTGATTTTTCTCTGCAAGTGTCCGCAGGATCTTCGCATGCTCTTCCGATTCGATCGTATAGATCCCAGCACCCTTGCTGTAAGACAGGATGCGTTTCATGGATTCGTAAGTCTTGTTTACCCCGGATACCACGATCTTCTCCGGTGCAATCTGTTCCTGTATGCAGATCTCATATTCGCCCGGCGAGCAGACCTCCAGCCGATCAACCAGATCTGCCACATATGGGATCAGAAATGGATTTGCTTTTACGGCAAAGCAAAGTCCGGTGTCTTCCGGCAGCAGACTGCGAAGCAACCGGATTCGCGCTTCCACTTCCCGCACATCGAAGATGTAGGTCGGCGTTCCATACGTCGCCGCAACCGCTCTTAACTCCTCTGTATTCATGCAAACGCTCCTTTCCTGTACTGTGCCTCCAAAAGCTTCTTGTCCGTCTTGCCATTTTTGTTGAGTGGCAGCATGTCCACCTTACAAAATACATTTGGCACCATGTAATCCGGCACCTTTTTCTTCATCGCGGTAATCAGATATTTCTTATCGTTAATTCCGATATAACAGGCAACAACTTTGTTCTTCTCGCGGTCATAAAAGCATGCGGCACCTTCGATCTCCGGGATCGCCGCCAGTGCATGTTCAATCTCTTCTAACTCGATGCGGTGTCCCATATGCTTGATCTGAAAATCTTTCCGTCCCGCGAAATAAAGCAGTCCATCTTCTCCGTAGCTTGCCAGATCTCCCGTCCGATAGATTGTCTCCGGGTAATCGGTCTGTAACGGATTTGCCACAAATGCCTTCGCCGTTGCCGCTGCATTTCTGTAATATCCAAGCGCAAGCGTCGTACCTGCCACGCAAAGCTCTCCGGTCTTGCCAATGCTTCCCGGTTCAATCAGACGATTTTCCTCATCGAGCAGGAATACACGTTCATTTGGAAATGGAATTCCAATCGGAAGTTTTTCGTCCTCGCTGTATGCCCGGTCTAAAATGTGATAGGTACAGTTGCAGGTAATCTCCGTCGGTCCGTAGAGATTCACAAACATCGCATCCGGGTAGTAGCTCTGCCATGCATGAAGCTGCCGGATCGGCATTGCCTCGCCGCTGAACAAAATCTTGTTGATATCTGCCGGAACCTTGTGTTTCAGTCCATGCAGCCGGTTCAACAGGCAGAGTGCCGACACCGCCCATATCAGCGTCGTGACATGGTTCTCATCGAGCATGTCCACAACGGAGTTTGGGAACATGAAATACGCTTTCGGAATCACAATTAAGGTTGCGCCCACCTTCATCGCACTGTAAATATCCTTCACTGATACATCGAAATCAAACGGCGCCTGATTGCCGATCACATCGGCTTCCGTGATATCAAAGATCTCTGTAAACCGATCGATAAATTCAAGCACCGACCGATGTGCCACAAGCACCCCCTTCGGGGTTCCGGTCGAGCCGGAAGTAAAATTACAGTAGAGTGGATCGGTGTCAATCATAGATTCCCGGATCTGTTGTAACTGATTTTCATCGGAACCTGTATATTCACTATCCATCCCCTGTGTCAGCGTTTCCATCCGAACCACATGTTCTGTGTAGCCACACGCGGTAAGCTTCTCCGACGCATCACTTCCATCCACGATCACATCCGGCTGTAACACCGAGAGCATCGACTGGATGCGTGCCTCCGGAAACGAAGGATCAACCAGTGTGTAGAAGCAGCCCGCATAGACGATTCCAAAAAAGACTGCCAGTGTATCCGCACTCTTATCGGCAAATACACAGACCGGATGGCGCGGTGTTGTCTGCTTTGCCAGACAGGCACCAATGCATTTCGCTTTGTTCTGTAATTGTTCATATGTATAGGAACATGCCGCATCCTTCACTGCTATCTTGTCCGGATACATCTTTGCACTTTGTTCCAGATATTCTAATACATTTTTCATAATGTCCTCCATGCGTGCAGGTTCATCCGCCGCATTTCTTTGTTCTGTTACATAGTATAGCAACTTAAATATTAAGATAAAACCAAGCAATCGTTTAAGATTTCTTTAAGGTTGTGGAAGCAGTTTTTCAAATTCTTCCGCCTGCTTGTTCCACGCCTCGTACCGTACATCATCCCGGCGATCCGGCAACGTATAATGCGTCTGCATATACCGCTGCAGATATGCCGTAGCTTTCTGACAACCGGTATAGTTTAAATGATCGCCACCATCGAGGGTATCCAGATTCCAGTCGATTCCAAGCTCCTCGGTATTCAGATTCAGATCGAGGTATGGAACTGCAAGCGCATCTGCAAGTGCCTGCACCTCATTGTGCCGCTGCATCGTATGATTGACCGGGGAAGGGGCTGTCACAAACAACAGCTTCGTTCCATGTGCATCACACAAACGCTTGATCTTATCCAGATAATACCTTGTGATAAAAGTCACCGGTGTTCTATCGTCGGTTGCATGCATGTAGACACCTCCCGTATACGGCGCCACTGCCGCACGCAATTCAAATCCATTGAAAATCGTCGTCTGCAATTTCGGATCGGCTGGTTCCATCTTCCAGAAACGGTGATATTTGAGGATTGGGAACATCTGCCGTGCAAACTCCTGCGCGGATTTCGCCGCATCCTTTATCACACTCGCATCTCCTCTGGAGAAAAACTCATTCGTCTCTAAGATCAAAACCTTGGGAGACTGCCGCTTGAGAATTTTCTTCAGTGAAAAATAACTTTCCCCGATCCATTGACCGGACTGTCCGCCGATATACGATGCAATGCCTGCCTCCTTCCACAACTGATACGTCGATACCAACGTATAGCTTTCGCTGTCACCGAGGATTGCCACATCAACCATTTCCTCTGGTTCCGATAGCAGGTGTAACAGATACCGTTCCCGCTCGGAAACCGAATCCTGCAAGCCTAGCCGGATTGGATCGCACAGCTTTCCGGATGCTATTAAAAGTAAAATGACAACGACTGCAAATGAAATTACCCGGAGCCAGATTCCATGTCTGACGTTTTTCGTATTCGCAATTTCCGTATTAACAGATTTTTTCTTTTCTATTTTTTTGTTCTCAGAAGCCTGCATAGATCAGATCCACCTCCTGATATCCCGGTCCATACGCACCGAATATAAGTACGACAAAGATGAGCGCAAGATACACGAGCCAGCGCACTGGCAATCGCTTCTGTAATATCACACCGCGCACATCAATCTGCTGCTCACGGAAATGATTTACTACGCCGACAATCAACAGAGAGACTAAAATAATTCCTATCTCCACTCTGCCAAGTCCAAGCGTAAGCAACGTACCATCCCAAAGCTTCTGTATCGAAAAATCATGGAACAGCGACCGGAACATGTGCATGCCAATGCCAAGTGTATCCGCCCGGAAAAACAGTTCTCCGGTGAAAATAATTACCCATGTTTTCAAGATCCGAAGGACATTCCACCATGCCGCGTCTTCTGCGATTTTCCATGCCGCGCAAAGCTTCTTCACCGCGGGTTCCAACATCAGCTCAATCATAATTACGACGAAGTAATACATGCCGTAGAACAGGTAGCTCCAGTTCGCACCATGCCACAGTCCGTTGCACACCCACACCGGGAATAATGCGATTGCCGATGCAACCATCAGCTTTATGTATTTGCTTGTATGTTTCTTCGCAAACCGGTTCCATTTTCTGGTAAGCTTCGACATGGAAACCGGGTAGAAAATATATGTCTTGAACCATCTGCCAAGTGAGATATGCCATCTGCGCCAAAACTCAGATGCATTCTTCGATACGAACGGCTGCGCGAAATTCTCCGGCAATGTCACGCCAAAACATTCCGCACTTCCGATCACGATATCCATGCAGCCAGAAAATTCCATATAAAGCTGCACTGTATAGGACACTGCCGCAACGACGATCATCACGCCGTGGTAGGACGCATACCCATCAAACAGCGTCTGCACAACGACATACAGGCGGTCTGCGATTACGACCTTCTTCAACAGTCCCCAGCCAATCCGCATATAGCCGCGGATAAGGTTTTCACTCCGGATATCCTCGCCCTTCGCAAGTGTCTCTGCAGTATCGCTGTACATACAGATCGGACCTTCCATGATGATCGGGAAGAAACTCAGGAAGAGTGCAAGCTTCGCAATGTTTTTCTCCGGTTCAATCTTCTTCCAATACACATCCGCCATGTAGCCAATCGCAGAAAGTGTGTAAAAGGAAATACCAAGCGGCAGCAGGAACCGCCGCACCGGAAGCCGGAGTCCAAGGTTTATCGTTCCGAAAAGCGCATTCACATTCTCTGCGAAAAATCCGCTGTACTTCATCACAAGCAGCATGCCAAGTAACAGCCAGACACCCACGATCAGAATTGTTTTTCTGCGTTTTTTCTCACCAGTCACAACCAGCCGTCCTGTCAGATAGGTGATTGTAGTTGCGCCAAGCAAATATACAATTAATCTGTGGCTCAATAAAAAATAGAAACAATAACTAAAAAAGAGCAGTACACCAAAGCGCACCCGCTTTGGTGCAAGCTGATATCCGATGAGAACCACCGGTAAAAATACTAAAAAATACATGGATTCATGATAAGCCATGTTCCAAATCCTCGCCACAGTACCAGACTGTGCCTTTCTTCTAAATTAGCATCTCAGGCATCTATCCTGCCTGCATCATACATTCTCTCATGCTTTCTATCCATCGTAGTTCATGACAACAACCTTACATTTTTGTAAGGTTATAGACTACTCTTTCGTCAAGAAAGTCTCTTTGCCGAAGGCGATCTCCACCTCGGTGTATTCCCCGTACACGGACGCAATCGTAATCGCATGTCCGAGCTTATTACAAAGCTGTTTACATATATACAAACCCATTCCAGTAGAAGCATTTCCTTTGCGTCCATTCTCCCCAGTAAAGGTCTTGTCAAATACCCGGTCGATATCCTGTTCCGGAATCCCGATACCATTATCGCGGATCTTTAGAACAGTCTTATCTGCCATCTCCTCTACTGCAAAAGAAATACACGGCTGTTTTGCAGCATCCCGGTATTTGATACTGTTGTTCACGATCTGCCCAAGCATAAATGTGAGCCATTTGGAATCCGTGACAACCGAATGGGCTGTATCGTTTTTCTCGATTCGTATTTTATTTCCAATCAGCAGATCCTTCTGCTGCTGCAGTACTTTATTGATCGTCACATCCAGATCACACGCGGTAAGCAGATAATCCTTTTCTGCCGCATCTGCACGCGCATAAAATAAAATCTGCTCCACAAAGCTGTTAATCCGTGCAAGCTGTGCCTTCTGCTTCTTCAAATCCTGACTGCCGTTATAATTCATCAGGTTTAAAGCGGCAATTGGAATCTTGATCTCGTGAATCCAAAGCTCCAGATATTCCTTAAAATCCCGCAGCGAATCTTCTGTTTCGTTCAGCTTGTCCCGCATGGATTTCCCGGTGTCATACAGAACATCCATCCAGATCTTACCTTCCTCGAAATCCGGCTGTACCGTCATCTCCGTAATCAGGTATTTCTGGTCAAGCCCTTCTAAGATTCCCAGCAATTCCCGATAAAAATGCCTGCGCTTGCGATAGTCCGCCAGACACACGCACAATGCCGTCACAAAAATGATGCCCTCCATCACCCAGATGAAATCCATCCGCGTCTTGCAGGCAAATCCTAACAGCCTTAATACGACCATGATAAACACTGTCGCTGCAACAAAGCTGATTCTGTCTTTTAGATAACTTCGAACTGTCATGCCAGAATGTACCCCTGTCCTCGTTTTGTCCGGATTATATCCTCCACGCCGAGATCAGCAAGCTTCTTTCTGACACGGTTCATATTGACCGTCAGCGTGTTATCATCGACAAATGCCTCCGAATCCCACAGATAACTGATCAGTTCATCGCGCGTCACGATCGTATTCTGATGCTTCAGCAGATAGGATAAAATACCCGCTTCATTTTTCGTAAGCTCCACGCTGTTATCCCCGACCGTCAGAACTCCACGTGCCGTGTCAAGCGTCATATTTTTATAGGTAAGTCCCTTGTCTGCGTCCATCTTTCCAAGCCGCTTGAATACCGCCTCGATATGCAGAAGCAAAATAGAAGGATTGTATGGCTTCGCAATAAAATCATCCGCACCGAAGCTCATCGAGATCACTTCGTCCATCTCTGTGTTTTTGCTTGTCACCATAATGACCGGAATATCCGATGTCTTGCGCAGTTCCCGCAACACACTCTGTCCATCTACTTCTGGAAGGTTAATATCCAGCAAAACCATATCTGCCTGCGAAGCAAGAATCTGTCCAGCTACATCGGTGAATTCTTCGACGCGCTGCGCATCATACTGATTCGAAATCAGCAGATACTGCAATTCCTGCGCCAGCGCCATATCATCTTCCACAATTAAAATCCGTTTCATCTCATACTCCTCGTTCGGTGGTTTCATACATCTGCCAACTTACCTGATCCCGCCTGATCGGTTTGATGCACCCACTAACGCACCAGTCCTGCTACTGTGCCAGACGAAGCATCTCGTCGAGCGGTTTCTTCGCCTGCTCACACATTTCCTCTGGAAGGATCACTTCATCCTTCAGATCTTCGAGCTTCTCAAGTACTTTGTCCAGACTGACCTTCTTCATGTTCGGGCAGAACTGTCTGTGTCCGACAGAGAAGAATTTCTTGTCCGGGTTCTTCTGCATCAACTCATAGAACACACCCATCTCAGTGCAGATCAGGAACTTCTTGCTGTCCGATGCGGTTGCGTAATCAATGATCTGGGACGTACTTCCGATGAAGTCCGCCAGTGCCAGCGTGTCACTTGTACACTCCGGATGTGCCAGAACAAGTGCGTCCGGATGCAGTTCCTTTGCCTTCTTCACATCTTCACTGTGAATACTCTTATGTACATGGCAGAATCCATCGTTGAAGATAAAATGCTTCTCCGGTACCTGCTCCGCTATAAAATGTGCCAGATTGTAATCCGGAATAAAATAGATGTCCTTGTTCGGCAATGCCTTGACGATCTTCAGTGCATTGGATGATGTCACGCAGACATCGGAATGTGCCTTTAATTCTGCTGTTGAATTTACATAGCAGACAACTGCCACATCCGGATATTCCTTCCGAACTTCCTCGATCTTCTCCACTTCCGCCATATGTGCCATCGGGCAATCCGCTCCATCATCTGCCATATAGACATGCTTCTTCGCATTCAGAAGCTTCGCACTCTCACCCATAAAGGAGACGCCGCAAAACAAAATATTCTGTTGTTCCACTGTCGTTGCAACCTTCGCCAGATAGTACGAATCGCCGACATAATCTGCGATTTCCTGCACTTCACCATCCACATAATAATGCGCTAAGATTACCGCATTCTTTTCTTCCTTTAACCTGATGATATCCTCTACGATTGACATAAATTGCTCCTTTGTGCTTCTTAATACTTTTAGGAGTATACCACAGTGCTTGTCAGGTGACAAGACACATGTTAATACATCTGGATTTTTTTGCAATAAAAAACCGAACCTCTATTCTGAGGTTCGGCAAGTATAAACTGCCGCTAGAAACGGCAAACAACCATATAACATATACACATAACGTGCTTCCCCATTCAAAGGTACAGCAAGCAAAAGTGTTCCTAACACAATCAATGGCAACGCATATAATTCTCCTTGATGATACTTTTTGCGTAACTGCGAAAAAAATAGGAAAACACATAGCCAACATGCAGTTGATGGATGCAACAAATATTTCATCACTTGATTCTGCTGCATAAAAATCAAATACCGATTTATTGCTTCATTCGTTTCTGGCAAAAGAATCTGATTTACTACTCCAAGATCATTCGAATATGCATTATGGCAGTAGCTTGTATATCCCTTCCATCCCCAATATCCATTTGTCATTTTCATCCATGCCATCAAATATGTCTTGGGATAACGTAAGCCTAGCGTAATCCAGAGTTTTGTATATTCTGCTTTATGCTCCTTAAAATAGGCATCCCTGCCCCAAAACTGAATCTGGCCTTTGATCTCATCTGCACGCCACGGATTATAATTGTCATGGACAAACTGAAAAAAGGATTCGCCTGTCATATTCGATACTTCTGGACATAGATTATCTATCATTTGTTTTTCATTAGCTGACAAGTACATATCTTCTGCAACTACGCGCGAAACCTGCTGAATAGGAATGGCATATCTTTCGGATTCATATCCATTCTCGATTCGCGGAGAAAGATTTACTCCAATTACTAAAAGTAATGAGATCACCATAATGCTTCCCAACACATATAAATAAGATTTCTTATTTCTTTTTTTATATTCAAATAAAAATATCCCAAAAAGTATTCCCATTGCGACAAAACCATTACTACGCAAAAGGGCAACACCGATCCCGCCAAGTAACATATGTAAAACATCAACTTTTTGTTCCCACTTTGATTCCGCCCTAGTCAAACGATAAAATGCAATAACAAAAATCACACCGCAACATGTAAATAAGACATCTTTGCTCACGTAGGTTGCAAAGAATAAATGATATGGGAAAAACAGGAAATAAACTAAAATAATTCCTAAATATCTTGTTTTCACGCCGTACTGCCGTAATGTTTTTAACAGATAATATACCATATACGAAAATCCGCACACTTGCATTACTGTAAAAAAGAATACACCTAGCGTTATATCTCCACCAAAAATTTCTGCTATCTCTATGCCTACTTTCAAGCACATTGTATGATAAATAGAATGATGATTACTATAATTCCCTGTCACAACCTGGGTCAATTGATTGATCGTATCATATTGCAAACCTCCTGGAAAACGGCAAAACAGCAAATAATTCATCTGTAAAAAAAAGATTTCCAAAAAACCAATTCTGCCCCACCATAGTTCTTGCGGCATCTTGTTTTTTTCTTTCCAAAGTACCAAAAGACAACATAGACTCACTTCCATTGCAAGACGTACTAGACATTGAACAGAAGGTGCCCTAAACAAAGAACCATAAAACATAAATGGCACGTATCCCAGATAATGTATTCCTAACAAATACATACTATTTCGTCCCAAAAGTGCCAATATATTTTTCCTTTTCCAAATATTTTCCAGCCAATGGCAGCCTACTATCACAAAAAAGCTTCCACCGGCTGCCATCAAAATTCCCAATCCCCAGATACTATAGTCTCTTTTTGCCATATCGAAAACTCCAACGGGCAGCACTTCCTGCAAGACAAAAGCGACTAGCCAACACGGAATCAGATAACATACTTTTTTTACTATATTTTTCAATTGTTTCGGGTTTGTATTTGAATCTGGAAAAAACCTTTTGAGCCACACGCCAAACGCCATATATCCCATGCCTACAATGCCTACATCTGCTGCAAGTGGCAATGGCACCCGCAACAATATCATTATTCCAACAGAAATAAGCGTAACAATCCACCACATCCGATCTGCCACCAGATGTATTGCATCCAAAAGAATCCGGGCGCAAAACAGTGCTGCTAAAAACCAAAGGGCTCCTATATCCCCTACAATTTTTCCCAAAAACTGTACTTCACTTCCACTTGACATAAACATTGTCAATACACGCGTTTCAATAAGCTCTTTTATTTGTCCATTCCAGGTAATACCTGCTATTACATCTACCAACCAACACATAGATAGATACAGCGCAACGATTGGGAGCAGCAAACGTTTCGCCAATTTTCTGGTCTGATTTTTCCATTCCTCCCAAGTCAAAGAGAACCGCAACGTCATACCACTGCAAACAAAAAAAAGAGGCATATGAAACGAATATATAAAATCTTTTTTCCATCCCAGCGACATTGTATGGCCTATAATAACTAATAAAATCCCAATACCTTTTGCCATATCAATATATTGCATACGTCTTGTATTCATCATATCCTCCCCTCATGACATGCGTCTTATATCATAACATATTTTTTTTCTTAGTAAAAAAATGTGGCACCACAGCCTCTACTGCAGTGCCACGGAATCGCCGGCTATTTTATTTACTTACTGTAAATTTTCCTCATCATCCTCATCGTAGCCTACTTCCTGACCAAACATGGCTTCACGATTCATAACACGTTTTTCTACGCGGTTCTTCTCCACCAATTCGGATAATTTTTCTTTTACATCTGCTGAATTTTTAACGCTTGTAATTTCAAAGTCTGCCATGCTTTTATCTGCAGAGCATACATGAATCGAACCAACGCCAAAAATTTTCTGTCCTAAGGTACGCGTTAATTTCACATCCAAAATACGATACAATCGCACCTCATCTTCAACGGTCGTAAACAGTCCGGTCTGAATGAACAGGCGTTCTTCCGTCAGTGTATACTTTGTAAAACTAAGCGGTAATCCAAACAAGGTTCTTTTGCGATCACTCCAAATTACATTTCTCTCTGCCATATGTTTCTCCTTTGCCTAATGAAGCCTCACCACATTCGCTATCCGAATGCAGTATTTCTGTTTTCTCTAGTATACGTTTCCTTCTGTTGGCTTGCAAGTGGCAATTTCGCTGCAATTTGTACACACTTGCAAGTGGCAATTTCTACTGCGTCAAATTTTTCATCGTATCTCGCACCAACTATACCATCTGCACGAGCCATACATTACTTTTTATCATGCAATATCCTATGATTACTTTTACCAGCTCCGTTGCCTGTACAAAGAAATAGATGCTGACAATACCAAGTCCTGTAAAATGTGCAAGTACAAATGCCACCGGCACTACAACCGCCCAGGTAAAGACGGAATCAAATAAGAAAGTAACAAATGTCTTTCCACCAGAACGCAGCGTAAAATAGGATGCATGCGAGAACGAACAAAACGGCATAATCAGTGCTGATACTGCAATAAAGCTTGTCGCCAGTGTCTTAATATCTGCAGATGTATTATAAATCCGTGGGAATAATCCACCAATCACAAACATCACACCAGCTACAATCATACAGCAAAAAACACTAAACGCAATCATCTTGTTATCTGCATCTTTTGCCTCTTCCAATTCTCCGGCACCAAGATATTGCCCAACAATAATACTGATGCAGCCGCCCAATTGGATATAAACGATATTGAACAGATTCGTGATGGTGGATGCAATATTGACCGCTGCCACCACAGAAAGTCCTCGAATGGAATAGCATTGGTTAACGGTTGTCATGCCGGCAGCCCAAAGAACCTCATTTAAAATCAAAGGCATACCCTTGATTAAAATTGCCTTGAGTTCTGCACCAGGAATACCAAAACCACGATATGCATCTTCCAAATAACGATTTTTCTTTTTATGTGTATGTGCCCAGATGATTACAATGGCAGCTTCAATGTAACGCGCAATAACCGTTGCCAGTGCAGCTCCAATCACGCCCATTTTGGGGAAAGGACCAATACCAAAAATCAACAACAAATCTAACACAGCATTCGTTCCAACCGCAACAAAACTTGCAATCATAGGAATCACTGTTTGTCCTGTTTCCTTGATATTCGTTGCGTAAGACTGATTTACAGCAAATGGAATCAATCCAAACATCATCACGGTAATATATTGCATTCCATAATGAAGCGCCACATCTGTTGCACCATTTCCGGCGGTATCGGTCAGATACAATGAAATCAAATTGCTTCCCTTTGTGATGAACAGGGCAATCGTCGCAAACGTCACAAGAAGCGTTGCATACAATTTAAAACGGAAGGAATACATATGACCTTTATGATCGCCCTTGCCGAAATATTGCGCACCAAAAATACTTGCTGCTGACGCAGCTCCAAAAATCGCCAGGTTATATACGAAAATCAATTGATTGACGATGGCTACACCTGACATCTGCTCTGTGCCAAGCTGTCCTACCATGATATTATCTAAAAAGCTCACCAGATTTGTAATCGCATTTTGTACAATCATCGGTAATGCCAAATACAGATATCGTCTATAAAATGCCCCGGTTCCGATATATTTTTTCTTAATTCTTTCTATCAAAATGTACCTCTTTCTCTTTGCATGTCGATGCCAAAAGGAACACTCCTTGTGGCAAAAGGAACGTCCCTGCGACCTACTGCGCCGCAATCTTAGCCGCTAATTCCTCTAAATATTCCCAACGTTCCATTTTTTCTTCTAACTGCAGTTCCATTTTTTTCTTTGTTTCTAACAGCTCGCCCAATTTTGCGGAATTCGTTGCATTGGCTGCCATATCTTCATCTAATTTTTCCAGTTCTTCTTCCAGCGCTGCAATGTCATCCTCAATACTTTCGTATTCGCGCTGTTCTTTGTAGGTGAATTTCAGTTTCTTACTCTGTTCTTTTTGCATTTTATAAGCTTCGGCACCGGATAAATTTGCGGTATCATCCACGACACGCTGATTCTTTGTGGATCCTGCGTCTTTTAATTCCATCAAATTCTCTTTGCCATACGTCTCATAATATTCCTGGTAACTTCCATTAAACAAAGAAATCTTACCTGCTCCCTCAAATACCAGCATATGATCCACCACACGATCCAAAAAATATCGGTCGTGTGAAACGGTAATCAAAATGCCCGGGAAATGATCCAGGTAATCCTCTAATATACAAAGCGTCGAAATATCAAGATCGTTCGTTGGCTCATCCAAAATCAAAACATTTGGTGCTCCCATTAAAATCTTTGCCAAATAAAGTCGTCTTTTCTCACCACCGGACAATTTCTCAATTGGCTGATATTGTAAGGAACCGACAAACAAGAATTTTTCAAGCATCTGTGACGCTGAAATGTATCCATCTTCTGTCCGGATATATTCCGCAGTATCTTTGATATAATCAATCACACGCTGCGCAGGATCCATATCTTTTGCTTCCTGTGCATAATATCCAATATTTACCGTTTCTCCAATTTCGATACTTCCCTGATCTGGTCGCAACTCTCCCATAATCATTTTCAACAGCGTTGTTTTTCCACATCCATTGGGACCTAATATACCAATACGGTCTTTTTTCAAAAAATTATAGGTAAAATCAGAAATGAGTGGTTGTCCATCAAAGGCAATCGAAATATCCTTCATCTCAATGGTCTTATTTCCTAAACGTGTTGCCAGACTTCCAATCTCAACTTCGGCATCTATCTGCACTTTTTCCTCATCCCGAAGCATCTCGTATCGTTTAATATGCGCTTTCTGTTTCGTTGAGCGGGCTCTTGCCCCACGCTGCATCCATGCAATTTCTTTACGCAAAATGTTTTGATGCTTTGCCTGCGTAGATAACGCCATCTCTTCACGCTCAGCTTTTAATGCAAGGAATCCTTCATAATTTGTTTTGTATGAATATAATTTCCCTTTATCCAGTTCCACAATACGATTACACACCAAATCCAAAAAATAGCGGTCATGCGTAATCATTATGAGTGTTCCCCGGTAGCTTTTTAACCAGCCTTCGAGCCACTCTGTCATATTGTGATCCAAATGGTTCGTCGGCTCGTCTAAAATAAGAATCTCATTTTTAGAAATCAACACGGCTGCCAATGCCAACTTTTTCTTTTGTCCTCCGGACAAATGATCTATCGGTTGCTGAAAATCCATAAATCCCAGACGATTAAGAATAGTCTTCGCTTCTCCTTCGATTCCGTACACATCCTCAATGACGTTTTGTTGCGAATGAACGCCGTGCATCTGGTTTTGTCCCATAACATATTCTAAAATGGTCTGTCCTGATGCGAATTCCGGATTCTGTGGCAGATAGTTGATTACCACATGATTTCCCTTGGTGTACTCCCCAGAGTCTCCCTCTTCGATACCTGCTATAATGCGTAACAATGTCGATTTCCCCGTACCATTGATTCCAATGATGCCGACTTTTTCGCCCTCTTCGACACTAAAATCTATATCATCAAATAATATTTTATCGGTATATGCTTTTGTAAGATTCTTTATTGTAAGTAAATTCATGTTTCTCTTCCTATACTTGCGACTATCGCTTTTCTTCCAGACCTTCCCAGGCTGGTCTTTGATCTATTGCCAGATACATGGTCACTATAACCATAATATTCCCAACATACGTGCCTACTTAGAATACCACAATTTTTTCAAAGAAACCACTGGCAAACAGACTTATGCATTCTTTTCTTTGAACTTTACAAAAAATAGGTTATGATACTCTTATGAGTGAATATTATAAATTTTTTCAAAACAAACAATGTGAATATTTTCCGTGCCATAAAGGCATTCCAGAAGAGGACTTCAATTGTCTTTTTTGTTATTGTCCTCTCTATGTACTGGGAAAATTCTGCGGTGGGAATTGTGAATTCTTAGAAAATGGTGTGAAATCCTGCATGAACTGCGGTTTTCCGCATCATCGCAACAACTACGACAAAATTACCGGTCGTTTCCAGGAAATTGCATCCCTGGTAAAAAAAGATCCACTGGAGGGTAGTTCTGATGAAATGTAAATTAAAGCCTCGGTTAGCAGCTGCTGACTGGAAAAATTTCTGTGACCGTTTTCATTTTTCTTCTGTCGAATTGCCAGTAATCCAAGCCATTTATAAAGCACTTTTACCTTTAGTAGATGCCTACGCCTATTATTCTTTGGATCAGGATATTGCAGGGATATCTGCGCCACATTATGCCTATGGATTTGTTACGTTAGGAAATGGTGTTGACGAATTTTCTGAGCTATATTTAAAGCATGAGCAGCTTCAAGAAGCATATATTGTGGATTGCATTAGCCTGGAACTTCTCTCCAAAGCATACGAGGAATTTGCCCATATTGTTGAGCAAGACAGTGCACTCCATCTCTCACAGTTATCATTCCTAGGGGATACTTACTCCCTTGCCTTACTTCCACAAATTTATCAGAAGCTTATGCCAGATTCCATTACTTTGACAGAAGGTTCTATGCTCAAGCCTCTTAAAACGGCAACTCTCATACTTCTTTTAGATACAAAGAAACATGCACCACTTGCACACTTATGCAATTCCTGTGATACATGCAAAAACTATTCCTGTCCTACAAGAAACTCTTCCGCATCTTCCCTTCCTCGTACTTATGGTGCTATGCAGATTTTTTCATAATTAAGGTTTATACATTTTTCTGATTTGCTCTGAGAAACACTGCTTATAGATACGGTTTTCTGGCATTATTTATTGGTTTGGTTTTCTGACACAATTCTTGTAAAAAAGTATCTGCATTCGTCAAAATTAAGTCATAAAGATGCATTATTCAGGAAGTACAGATGTAATAAGTCCAAAATGCTATATAAGCAAAAAGGACAAGGCATTTACCTTGTCCTTTTTGCTACAAAGACGTGCGTGAGAGGATTCGAACCCCCGACACCTTGGTCCGTAGCCAAGTGCTCTATCCAGCT
>ERZ773115.678-NODE-678-length-36005-cov-10.957191_pt1 | contig 36005 bp, 20 predicted proteins | sample MGYA00511116_ERZ773115 | MGnify/ENA primary metagenome ERZ773115 (study PRJEB29015, sample SAMEA2737869) | human gut metagenome | biome: human gut; feature: human-associated habitat; material: faeces | place: China | collected 2012 ... | reverse complement strand
GACTTTTGTAGCCCCAGTAGAACTCATACCGGCGCTCATTGTGCTGGTTGGAGGCCGAGTGGACGCCGAGGGCGCAGTCCGGATCACTTTTCGGGTGGTTTTCCTTGGAGAACTTGTTCTTTGCAAAGGATTTTGGATTGTTCTGCTTCGTGTTTGCCATGACGGGCGTGGAATCCAGCCCGATGAAAGACGCATCCACCACGCCCAGTTCATACAACTGCCGCACCAAACCAGCCATGATTGCCTTTAACTCGCCGTTGTCCAACTGCCGCAGGCAGCGGTCATAAGTCCAGTAGGACGGCAGCGGCTTCATGATATTGAACCCGCAGTAGTGGGCAATGAGCCGGTTGTTGTCCAGATAATCCGCCAAATCTGTGATTTGTGAGAAGCCCTCGCATTTCATAACGATAAAAGCGCAGACCATGGCTTCTTTGGGGAAGCCCCGCCGCCCGGTTGCCGCCCTGGGCAGCGTGAAGTCCAGACTGCTGAAAAGCTTGTCGTAGAACGCAGCGGCGCTTTGGGATGTGAACAGCGTCACATCCTGAATGATTTCCTGTCGGTAGATAGCGGCCAGCCCCTTTCTGGTTGGTTTTCTCTCAAGTCAATTTTACCAGAATGGGGCGCCGCTTTCTATATCATTTGAGTGATTTTCGGTTTCAGCCATGGCCGGGAACCATTGCAATTACTGCGTTTCTTGCGTTTTGCTCATGGCTGGGAAATAATAATATAGGAGGGGATTAACTTGCATCAACAAATCGCATTTGCCGAAATTGAGCGCTGGCGGAAACAGTTGGACCGGCTGGCGCTGGATATCTGGGAGAACCCCGAAGGGCCGTACCGCGAGTATCATGCCTGCGAATGGACGGCGCAGCTGCTGCGCGATGCTGGATTTGACGTTGAGGTCGGCGTTGGCGGCATCAAAACAGCTATTCGTGCCACTTATGGATCGGGCAAGCCGGTTTTCGGGTTGCTGGGCGAATACGATGCATTGCCCGGTATGAGCCAGAAAGTCTGCACTCACAAAGAGTCCGTCGTCGACGGCGGTTGGGGGCAAGCCTGCGGACATAATCTTTTGGGCGTTGCCCATGCCGGTGCCGCCATCGGTCTGAAAAAGGCTATGGAGGAGGGAAAGCTACCCGGCACAGTCATCTACTTTGGCTGCCCGGCAGAAGAGGTGCTGACTGGCAAAGCCCTTATGGCCCGCGCCCATGTGTTCGACGGCATTGACTTCTGCGCAGCGTTCCACCCCAACCCGATGAACCAAGTGTTACTGGGCACGGCAACTGGTCTCAACTCCTTTAAGCTGCACTTCAAGGGGCGCACCGCCCACGCCGGCTGTGATCCGCACAACGGCCGTAGCGCCCTTGATGCCGTTGAGCTAACCAATGTCGGCATCAACTATTTACGCGAGCATGTGCCGACGTCGGTGCGTATACACTATGTCATCACTGAGGGCGGCGTTGCCCCCAACATCGTCCCCGACAAGGCATGTGCCTGGTACTTTGTCCGTGCGCTGACCCGCGAGGTGATCGACGACGTGTATGGACGAGTGCTGGATATCGCTCGGGGTGCGGCACTGATGACGGGTACCACGCTTGAGGTGGAGTTCCTCGGCGGTTGCTACCCCACCCTCAACAACCAAGTACTCGGTCAAGTCATGTATGATTCCTTGTGCGAGACACCGCACGATTTGTGGACGCAGGAGGAACTGAATTTCGCCGCTGCCCTCAACGGCGATAAAAAGCTGGACGAACCCATACATACAGGCGTCGTTCAAAGCAGAGAGAACTGTTACGGCTCCACTGACGTCGGCGACGTACAGCACATTGCGCCGGGCATTGCCTTTGATGGCGCCTGCTGGAACATGGGCGCACCGGGTCACCACTGGCAGGTAACGGCCTGTGCAGGTCATTCCATAGGCCTCAAGGGTATGATCTATGCCGCCAAAGCAATGGCTCTCTTCGGGCTCAAGGTGATGAGTGATCCCGAACTGCTGGCGCAGGCAAAAAAAGAGTTCGATGAAAAAACGGAGGGCAAGCCCTATGTCTGCCCCATCCCCGATGAGGTTCCCGTCCCCGATCAGGATTGAACCACACCGAAAATGCTCTGCCTTTACCTACCGCAACATCTACAGGCAAACCGCTGTTCTGCACAGAATTTCTATCTCACCTGCACAAACAGGGGGACACTTTTCGAATACTTCGAAAAGTGTCCCCCTGTTACTATATTGTAGCGGCCGAGCCTCGTTGCCGTAAAATAGACGGCGTTGCGTGTCGGAGAGCGCCGAGGAATTTGTCGCAGAATGAGTGAGCATAAGGAGTGGCCATGGGCCACTCCTTTCAAAATTCAAGCTACTTCGCCCTCCAGTACAATCTGCACCATGCGGTCATCAATTATGGCTCTGCGGTTCTGGCACGCATAGATCAGTGCCTGCGTACAGGCACGGTTAATGAGGCGTGGAACACCAGAGGAAAACTCAAAGACCCGCTGGAGCGCATCCTCAGAGAAAATGGGATTCGGATGCCCCCGCGTAGGCCAGTTGTTTTTCAATGTATGCCTTGGCTTGAGCGAAGTCATACGGCATCATGAAGCACTGGATGTCAATGCGGTGCCGGATGGCCCGGTAGTGTCAGGCCCTTTACTCTCCCATTCTAACAGCTTCGGCTTTAAGACGGAAAAAGACGCGGTTGGCTGCCGCGCCTTCAACCGTAATTATTATTGTAGGAGTGCATTGAGATTGAGTCGGACTGTGCTCACTGCGTATTCCACGTTATGTGTTGAGTATAGTTTTGTTGTACGATACATCGCTTGTGACAATGCGCTTGCTGCGCATTTCGCCCTGTACGTCAAAAGTGGTTTCGCTGTACGAAACCGACACTGTGACAATAGACACTGCTGTTTTGCTGCATGAAACTAAAACATAAGAAATCGTAAAAAAGTAATGCAAAATGTAGAAAAAACTTAGTATATATATTGTTTATTGACAGTATACCGCTTTAAATTTTATAATTATGATAATTTCAGTAGATAATTAGAGGTTCTGTATGGCGAAACAGAGAAATAATAAATATCGAATTCAGGCTGTGGAAAGAGCTCTCACGATCCTTCAGTGCTTCCATGCCGAACGCCTTGAGATGTCTATGATGGAAATGGCGGGAATCCTGGAACTCAACAAGAGCACAACTTTTCGAATGGTTTCTACGCTTTGCGATATGGGGTTTCTGGAAAAGCTTGCAAACGGGAAATATGCCCTTGGCACAGAAATCATACGCCTTGGACACCTCGTCTCGGAAGATATGACGCTCCTGCGGGCGGCACAGCCGATTATGGACGAACTTTTCCATCACTGCGGAGAAACTGTTGCAATCTGCCGCTATTCAAACGGACAGATGATCTGCATCGGAAGAGTGGAGAGCCAGAAGTCTCTCAAATGTGCCTGCACGGTGGGAGCGGATGTCCCCGTTCTTCTGGGCGGGACAGGCCGCTCGGCGGCGGCATTTTTGAGTGACAGCGAGTTGAGTCGCTGCATTGAAACCCAGAAACGGATTGGAAATCCTGTTTGCGGAAAGGAAGAACTTCGTGCAGTAGTGAAGCGAGCTCGGAGTAATGGCTACTATATCAGCCACAGTGAGCTGGACGATGCCATTAACGCACTGGGACTTCCCATTTTCGGAAAAAATGGAGTAGTTTTAGGAAGTTTGAGTATTGTTGCTCCGTCAAGTCGGATGAGCGATGAAGTGACATGGGAACTGCTTCCGGAGGCGCGCCGGTCCGCACAGCGCATTTCAGAGCGGATGGGGTATGACGGAAACATGCTGAACAGTAAAGGAGAATGAAGATGAAACAGGCAGATATGATTGTTCATACGCATCACATGTACACGATGGAAGGCGATGGAGTCGGATATCATCTTGATGATTCCATTGCCATCGTAAACGGGAAGATCGCAAAGATTGCACCGCGGGATGAGATCGAGCGTGAATTCACAGCTGTGGAAACGCTCGATGCGACGGCGCATCTGGTGCTGCCTGGGTTGATCGATGGGCATATGCACTCCACAAATTGCGCGATGCGAGGAATCGCACAGGATGTTGGCAACTGGATGATGCATGGCGCAGGACCGTTTCAAACGAACGCAACGTCGGCAACAAGACGGGCGGGAAGCAAGCTTGCAATTGCCGAAGCGGTAATGAACGGCACAACAACGATCGGCGAAGAAGGCTTTGCATTGGATAGCCCTTGCGAGTTTATTCAAAAGGTCGGCGTGCGAGGAAATGTCGGTGTTCGTATTCGCAGTGCACTCAATCGGGTGTATGCCCCCGGCGAGTTGTATGAGTATGACGAGAAGTATACGGAAGAAACCTTTTCTGCGGCAAAGGATGTATTCAATCAATGGCACGGGGCGGACAACGGTAGAATCCGGGTCATGTTTGCGCCGCAGGGGGCAGACTTCGTTTCGGAAGAAGTACTGCATGAGGCGCTGAATCTGGCGCACAGGCACGACACCCTGATGTATCTGCATCTTTCGCAGGGATCGCGCGAAACGAAACAGATGATGATGCGGTATGGCTCTCGAACGATCCCCTGGATGATCGAGCGAAATTTGATCGACGATCACGTAGTCGGCATTCATTTGACAGATGCGCTGCCGGAAGAAGTACAGCAGATGGTCGGGCGCGGCGGGCGAATGGTGCTCTGCTCTGCGGCGATTGGGCTCATTGACGGAATTCAGCCGCCGGCAAAGCTTTTCCAGGATGCCGGTGGAATGGTTGGACTTGGCACCGATCAGGCAAACGGCAACAATGAGCACAGCATCTTCAATGAAATGCGCATGACGGCGCTTTTCAATAAGCTTAAATATGAGGATCCGGAGGTCATGCCTTGCTGGAAGGTGCTTCGTATGGCAACGATTGAGGGAGCAAGAGCAATCGGGATCGACGATGCTGTCGGCTCGCTCGAAGCCGGGAAGGATGCGGATCTGATTTTGTTGAAGCTGGATACGCCCGCTATGCGGCCGATCTATACAAAGCCCATGAGAAATCTTGTGCCGAACGCTGTTTATGCAGCCTGCGGCAGAGACGTAGATACTGTGATTTCCGGCGGGCGAGTGATCGTAAAGGATCGTAAGCCGCAGACATTCGATCTTGAAGAAATTCTTGCTGAGGTGCAGGAAGAGGCGGATCGCCTGGCGGGAAAAGCGGAAAAGCAGTTTTGGGAGATCCGGGGTGCCAACGCCCTGTACATGGAGGAGAATAAGCTGTAAGGGAGGTCAAGAATTTGGGCAATGACAAGATGACTTTTGCAGCCGCAGGAGATATTTTTATCAATCGCCGGCTGCCGGAGCGGGCTTATGCAGGATTTGAAAAGCTCAGCGCGCTGATCGGATCGGCAGAGGTGCGCTTTGCAAATCTGGAAACGACCATCCACAACCGGGAGGGATATCCGTTTCCGTTCAGCGGTGGAACGTGGGCAATGAGCGCGCCAGAGGTTCTTGAAGATGTAAAAAAGTACGGATTCAATATCTACAATGCGGCAAATAACCATGCCATGGATTATAGCCACAATGGACTGCTTGCCACGATGCGGTATCTGCATCAGTACGGAATTCGTTTTGCTGGCATCGGAGAAAATCTGGCGGATGCCAGTGCACCGGTCTATATGGACTGTGAAAACGGGCGCGTGGCTTTGATCGCTGCAACCTCATCGTTCCATGAGGCGTGGAGAGCTGGAAACCAGCGCGGAGATATGCAGGGACGACCGGGAGTCAATCCGCTGCGCTTCCAGACCAAGCTGCATGTAACGGCAGAAGAGCTTGCGGCGCTGCGAAAGATTGCGGAGGAAACACAGATCGACGCGCAGCAGCTGCTTGATATCAAAGAGGGATTTGCTGTTGAAACGCCCGGTGCGTTTCGCTTCGGCGGACACGAGTTCGTTGAGTCCGAGGCGCCTGGCAAGGAGACGATTCCGCATCCGGCGGATCTCAAGCGGATCACCGCTTCGATTCAGGAGGCAAAGTCGCAGGCGGACTGTGTGATGGTCAGCATCCATTCTCACGAACTCGGCGGGCTGCGAAAGGATGTGCCGGCAGAATTTCTCGTGACCTTCGCCCGCGCTTGCATTGATGCGGGAGCGAATGTCGTTCTGGGACATGGGCCGCACGTTTTACGCGGTATTGAACGCTACCATGGCGGAGCAATTTTCTACAGTCTGGGCAACTTCCTTTTTGAAAACGATACGACGACGCATCAACCGGCGGACTTTTATGAAAAGTACGGACTGCCGCACGATGCACAGGTTGGAGCGGGCATGGATTGCCGCAGCAAGAATGGAACAGTTGGCCTCGGTGTCAACCCGAATGTCTGGCACTCGGTGGTGGCTTGCTGGAGCATGGAGAATGGGGAGATCGGACCGATCAAGCTGCATCCGATTACGCTGCATCAGGAGCTTCCGCGCTATCGAAGGGGCCTGCCTGCTTTAACGGAAGATGAAACAGTACTGCACGAACTGGCAGAACTATGCAAGCCGTTTGGAACAGAACTCAGTATTCGGGATGGCATTGGATATGTGTAAGAAAGGCGATATGATGTGGGATTTACTGATTAAAAACGCCGATTATGTTTCTGAACATCAGATCGAGCACGGCAATATTTATGTAAAGGACGGAAAAATCGCTGCAATCAGCGCAGAGCTATTGGTCGGCGATGCGAAAGAGACGATCGATGCGACGGGAAGACTTGTTTTTCCGGGATTCATTGATACGCATTGCCATTCGCGTGACGGATCGAAAGGCGCATGGTATAAAGAAGACTTTGCGCATTCCTCCCGTGCCGCTGCTGTGGGAGGCATCACCACGATTCTGGAAATGCCAAACTGCAATCCGGCAATTTACAATGTGGAAAATCTGCACGATCTGATCAAAACGATTACGCCGAAAGCGTATGTGGATTTTGGCGTATGGGGACTGTGCCTTGGAAAGCTCAATAATGATTCCTTGCAAGCGCTTGCGGATGCGGGAGTTGTTGCTTTCAAGTTCTTCTGGGGCTACGCGATCGATGCGAAGAACTACCAGCTTATTTACAACTATGAAGAGGGCATGAAGGATGTTATCCCGCCGATGGGCAACGGAGAGGTCTATCAGATGTTCCGCGCCGTGGCAAAAACGGGAAAGCTGGTCGGAATCCATGCCGAAGACTTCAGCATCATCAAAGAACTGACGAACGAGGTTCGCGCTACGGGAGCTGACGATTACGAAGCAATGATTGCTTCCCGCCCGCCGCTGAGCGAGACGGTGGTGATCGACACGGCCATTCAGATTGCAGAAGCTACGGGCGCGCATCTGCACATTCTGCATCTTGCCACCGGCGAAGGCGTCCCCTATATCCGGCGCGCACAGCAGGAGGGTTATCCGATCACGGCAGAGACATGCCCGCACTATCTGACTTTGACGGCAGAGGATTACGCCCGCGTCGGTACGGCAATGAAAGGATATCCGCCGGTACGCCGCAAGAAAGATCAGGATGAGCTCTGGGCGGCACTGCGTGAAGGAGTGATCGCTTATGTTTGCTCCGATCATGCACCGCATTCTCCGGAGGAGAAGGCCAAGGATCTTTGGTCGGCACCGGCAGGAATGGTGAATATCGAGACGATGGTGCCGCTGATGATCGATGCGGTCAATGCGGGTAAGCTTACATGGCAGGAACTTGTCAGAGTACTTTCAGCAGAACCGGCAAAGATGTATGGTCTCTATCCGCACAAGGGTGCAATCCAGGTCGGTGCGGACGCAGATATTGTTCTTGTCGATCCAGAAAGAAAGTGGACTGTGGATCAGGAAAAGCTGCAGTCGAGAACAAAACTGTCGGCCTACCACGGAATGACACTCAAGGGAAAAATCGAACGCACTATTTTACGCGGACATACTGTGATGAACGACGGAGAGATCTGCGGCGGCGCAGAGGGACGGTTTGTTCGCCCGGATAAAGAAACGGAAAGATTATGACACTTTCGAAGGAAACGAGAGATGATCTGCAAAGCTTGATTATCCGATTTTCAGAGGTGGGAAAGCTGCCGCAAGGCGGTGTGACGCGACTTGCCTATACGCCGCTTGAGGATGAGATGCACCGGATCTTCCGCGAGGAAGGAAAAGCACACGGCTTTAACGTGTGGGAAGACTCTATTGGGAACAGCTTTGTCGGCAATATCTCGGATGAGAAAGAGCCACATACTTTACTTGGCTCTCATTTGGATTCCGTGATCGAAGGCGGCCCATACGATGGAGTTGTCGGTGTGGCGGGCGGCTTTGCGGCTATGCTGGAACTGAAACGTCAAGGAAAGAAAATCCCCCTTGTGGTGGCGGCTTTCCGATGCGAGGAATCCAGCAACTTCCAGCATTGTACCGTGGGAAGCGGTCTGATGACACATGCGCTTGACCTGCAAGGATTGCAGAATGTGGTCAGCCTTGAGGGGGAAAAGCTTTCCGATTGTCTGGCAAGACACGGCTATCGGGGAGAAGTTCCGGTTCCGGAAGGTATTACCCGCTATATCGAGCTGCATATTGAGCAGGGCAGAGTTTTGCAGGAAAATGATACACAGATCGGTATTGTAACAGCAATCGCTGCACCGCATCGTTATCGGCTGAGATTACAGGGATTTTCAGAGCACTCAGGTGCAACGCCGATGAATCTGCGTCTGGATGCGCTGTGTGCGGCATCGGAAGTGATCCTCGCGGTGGAGCAGATCGGAAGAGAAGAGTCCGTCAATGCATCCGTTGCAACAGTTGGCTGCATTGATAATCATCCCAATATCATCAATTCGGTTCCCGGCATGACCGATCTTCGCATTGATATGCGAGGGATTCATACCGGAAGCCTGTTAAGCATGGACAAGGCACTCAAGGAACGGGTAGATGAGATTTGCCGCCAGCGCGGAATATCCTACCAGCTTGATTGTATCGACACGATGGAGCCGTGCCACATGGATGGAACGCTTGTTGAACAGCTCTGCCGTGCCGCACACGCAGAAGAATTGAGCTTTCGCAAAATGCCCAGTGGTGCGGGACACGATGCGCTCTCCTTTGCGCACCTGTATCCCACAGCAATGGTTTTTATCCCCTGCAAAGACGGGATTAGCCACAACATTGCTGAGTACACCAGCCCCGAACAGATCGAAGCAGGTGTTCGGGTTCTAGTACGATTCCTGCTACAGGGAGAAGGAGGAGATAAACAGGCGCTTGACCAGTAAATAAGAAAACACAAGATAACAACCAAATTTTTTAGGAGGAAAACAATGGAAGCTAACTATGGTATTCTATCAATTATCCCCGCGGTTATTGTTATTGGCCTTTCGCTGTACACGAAAAAAACAATCATGTCGCTTATGATCGGCACCTTCATTGGTGTAACTATCCTTAGCGGATGGAATCCTCTTGTTGCAGTCGTCGCCTTTTTTAAGGATTTCATGTATCCCAACCTGACCAGCGTCGGCAACCTTAAAACGATCCTCATCATTATCATTTTGCAGGGCTTTGTAAAAATGCTCAAACTGACCGGTGCAGGCGTGGCCATCGCCCGCTGGGCAAGAGCGCATGTTAAGAGCAAGCGCAGTGCAGAAGTTACCACTTGCGCAGCAGGCTTTGCTTTCATTTATACCGAGCCTAACTTTGTTCTCGGTGCTGTTATGCGTCCCATCACCGAGGCGTTCAATGTGGCTCGCGTGAAGCTCGCTTACATCACCGACTCCCTTGGCTGCAACATGGCTTCGTGCTCCCCTGTGTGCTCTTACGGCCCGTATTACGTTGGCCTGATCGCTGCGGAACTTGCGGCAATTGGCATTACGACGGATGCTTGGTCCTATTACTGGAAGTACATTCCCAACAACCTCTATGCGATCCTTGCAATCGTTGTTGCTTATTATGTCGCGGCTTCTGGCAAGGATATCGGTCCGATGTATCTTGCTGAAAAGCGCGCCAGCGAGACTGGTCGTCTCCTTGGTCCGACGGATGAGCCCATTGTTAAGGATGATCCCGGTGAGACGTTCAGTGAAGATGATCATCTCCCCGTGCGCAACTTTGTGATTCCGATGGTCACGATGCTTGTTGCTCTGATGTCCAGCATCTTCTATACGGGCAACATCGTTGAAAACGGTTCGAAGGTCTTCACCTCCTGCGATATTACGACGAGCATTATCATCGGCTTCACCGCGGCAAGCTTTGCGGCCCTTCTGGTCGGTACGGTACAGAAGAGATTCTCCTTTATGGAAGGCTTCCAGCAGTGGACGGCAGCCTTTGCAAACGGCATGGAAGCGGTTGTGATCATTGCTCTGGCATGGTGCCTTTCCACGGTTTCCGGCAACCTCGGTCTCAAGTTCTTTGTTGCGCATGTTATTGAATCTGCTGGCGTTTCTCCCGCTCTGATCCCGGCGCTCGTCTATATCGGCGGCTGCGCGATCTCCTTTGCCACCGGCAGCTCCTGGGGTACCACCGCGCTGATGATGCCCATTGCAATCCCTGTTTGCTACAGCTACGGCATCGATATCGAGATCGCTATTGCAGCCTGCATCGGCGGCGGCCTCTTCGGTGACCACTGCTCCCCGGTTTCGGATACTACGATCAAGGCGTCCATGGCTGCTGGCTGCGACCACATCCAGCACGTGAGAACTCAGTTGCCCTACGCCCTGACGTCCGGCCTTTCGGCATTTGTCGCTTACATCGTTGCGGGTCTGGTCAACAACACTCTCGTCGGCGTTGTGACGGCTATTGTGATCGCGATTACTGCAATCAATGTCCAGAACAAGCTGGCTGCGAAGAAGTACGCAGATTATGATTTCTCTGGGGAAGCGATCAATCCCAATCTGGTCTCAAAGTAAGTAAATAGGAACCACTACCAACTTTTATTGCTTTAGTTGCGCTGGGCAATGAATGCTTGGCGCAACTAAAGCTATTTTTGATAGGCCAATTGTAGAAAGGAGAACGCGAATGAAAAAGGTGGATATGCTCGTCCTGACGCATCATATGTATACGATGGCAGGTGAAGGTGTTGGCTACTGCGAAGATTTCGCTGTGGCGATCGATAAGGGAAAGATCCTCGCTGTTGCACCGCGAGCTGATATTGAAGGTGAGTATACGGCTGAGGAAGTCATTGATGCATCCAATTATCTGGTGCTGCCCGGCTTGATCGATGCACATATGCATACAAGCATGTGCGCGATGCGCGGCGTTGCACAGGATGTAGGCAACTGGATGATGCACGGCGCGGGTCCGTTCAGCACAAACTGCACAGATAAGGAGCGTGCAGCGGGATGCATGCTTGGCGTGACGGAGGCTGTGCTCAACGGTACTACGACGATCGGTGAAGACGGAAACAATATTCCGGAGTTGTTCTCGTATATCGAAAAGCTGGGCGTTCGCGGCAACATCAGTGTCCGCGTGCGTGAGGCGCTGCCGCTGATCTATGCGCCCGGAGAACTGTACCGCTACGACAAGAATTTTGGCGAGCAGACGCTTGGCAACGCGATGGATGCATTCCACCGCTGGAATGGCGCAGCGAATGGCCGTATCCGTGTGATGTACGGTCCGCAGGGTGCGGACTTTGTCAGCGAGGAGATGCTTGACCGCGTCAAAAAGCTGGCAGTAGAAAACAATACGAAGGTCTACATGCACCTTTCGCAGGGGTCGAGAGAGACCAAGCAGATGGAAATGCGCTATGGGATGAGATCGATCCCGTGGCTGCTGAAGAAAAACTATTTGGATCGCTATGTGATCGGAATCCATCTTACCGATGCGACTGACGAAGAGACGAGCGCAGTGGCAAAGGCCGGCGCGGGCATGGTGCTTTGCCCGGGATCGATCGGCATTATTGACGGAATCGTTCCTCCTTCGAAGGTGTTCCAGGATGCAGGTGGTATGGTTGGCCTCGGCAGCGATCAGGCTCCCGGCAACAACTGCCACAACATCTTCAACGAGATGAAGCTTGCAGCGCTGTTCAATAAGATCAAGTATGAAGATCCGGAAGTTATGCCTTGCTGGAAGTCGCTGCGCATGGCAACGATCGAGGGAGCAAAGGCGGTCGGAATTGACGATGTGGTTGGCTCTCTCGAAGCTGGAAAGGATGCAGATCTGATCCTTGTTGATCTGCGTTCTCCGGCCATGATGCCGATCTATACCTCGCCGATGCGCAACATGATTCCCAACCTTGTCTATTCGGCAACGGGCAGCAGCGAAGTTCACACCGTAATCGCGGGAGGCCGTGTGATTGTGCGCGACCACAAGCTGCTTGGCGTTGACTGGGAAAAGATCGCTGATGACGCACAGGCGGCGGCAGACCGCATGGCGGCTGATGCGGAAGAAGAGTTCTGGAAGATCAATGGCGTCAATGCACGCTATATGACGGCGGGACTGCTGTAAGTAAATGGACAAAATGGCGAAGGAGGCATAAGCATTAGACTGATAGTGTTTTTGAACATCGCAGTCATATCGTTCATCAACCTTGCGCTGACAGAATCCAGAAGAAGAAATATGGCAGGGCTGCGCGTCATATGGTACAATTATGCCGTTGCAGTGATAATCTCGGTAGTGGCACTGCTGAGAACAGGAATACCGGCTGGAAGTTTTCACATTCCAGCCGTTTTCCTGCCATATTCTGCTTGGGGATGCGATGGAATTTTTACCTTTTCCTGCCTGATCGGCATTGTAACAGGCGGAGTATATCTTGTTACCTTTATAGCAGTCCAGAAGGTAATTGCAGTTTGCGGACCGAGTATGGCAACATTGTCATCAAAACTTGGCGTGATATTCGCTGCACTGGCAATGGCTGCAATCTGGAATGAGAGGCTTTCGGGCGTCCGGCTTTTCGGCATTCTGTTTGCTTGCGCGGGACTGCTCTTTTTTAATGATACCGGACTTCATCTGCGCAGAGAACTGCCATGGCTGCTGCTGCTCAGCGGGGTACAGGAGATCGTTAAAAAGGTTTTTTCCGGCTACAGTAGCATGGAGTATCAGTACCTGTATTATTTGTCTGCATTTGTTACATGCCTTGTGCTGAATACTGTTCTTCTGTTCACGGAAAAGGAGGAACTGCATTTTCAATCGTCGGAAATGCTGCTCGGAGGACTGATTGGCGCGGCAAATTTGACCTCGACATATTTTGTGGTTCTTGCCCTTTCTGCATTACCGGCAAGCACCGTTTTTCCAGTGCAAAGCGGAGGCGCAATTCTGCTGACAACTCTTGTGGGTACACTGCACTACGGAGAGACAATGTCGAAAAGAAAGCTGCTTGGCCTGTTACTGACAATATTAAGCATTATTCTGATGAATCTGTAAGGGATGTGAAACGATGTGAAAGCCAACGCGAGAGTAGATGCGTCTTCAATCAAGTACATCTTGCTGCTGGCGTGGCCTGCGATCTTAGAGCAGATCCTGCTCACAATGGCGACGTATGTGGACACTGCAATGATCGGAGCGTTGGGCTATCGCGCAACGGCAGCTGTTGCGGTGAATTCCTCTACAACATGGTTGGTGCTTGGGTTTTTAACGGCACTTGGCGTTGGGTATTCTGTGCAGGTGGCTCATAGCCTTGGCGCAAAAAAAGAAGAGAATGCACGGGCGATCTCACACGAGGCGTTTACGGGTTCGCTTTGCTTCGGCGTGATCCTGATGCTGCTGTTTATGCTGCTGTCATATTATATTCCGCTGTGGCTTGGAGCTGATGAAGAGATCCTTGCGGATGCGAGAAGGTATCTCTTTTTTTATGCGGCCGGAATCCCGTTTCAGACATTGTTGACTGTTTTTTCTGCTGTTTTGCGCTGTGCGGGAGATACCAGAACGCCGATGTTTGTCAATGTAGGATCAAATTTTGCAAATGTGGTACTCAATTTTTTGCTGATCTTCGAAACGCGCAGGCTTGTGATCTTTGGAAAGACATGTACTGTTTACGGCGCAGGATGGGGCGTTGCAGGAGCGGCAATTGCAACGGCGCTCTCTTACATGATTGCAGCGGTTGTCCTGCTTACAATTATGTTCCTTAGGGCATCGCCGGTGCAGCTCAGACGGGTTCCCTGCCGTTTGAGCCGTGCGGTCACATCGCGCACCATCCGCCTTGGACTGCCAGTTGCGCTCGAACGTGTTGCAACCAGCTCCGGACAGCTTGTGATGACAGGCCTTGTGACCTCGCTCGGTAATATTGCCCTTTCCGCCAATCATGTAGCCGTGACAGCGGAGGCGATCAGTTATCTGCCTGCCAACGGCATTGCCTTTGCCGGTACGACGGTCATTGGACAGGAAGTGGGAGGCGGAGAAGCGGAGCGGGCAAAACACGATACAAAGACATTTGCTGCGTTGGGGCTTCTTGCTGGCCTGCTGGGAGGCGTGCTGCTATATACGCAAGCACTTTCGCTTTCCGGTATTTTTTCGCCGGATGAAGAGGTCATTCAGCTTGCAGGGGCGCTTTTGCGAATCGTTGCGGTAGCTGAGCCGATGTTCAGCCTGACGATCGTGCTCTCCGGCGTATTGCGGGGAGCTGGAAAGACCGGCGCGGCATTTTGGGCGGTTGCCATCGGCATGTGGTGCGTGAGAATTCCGACTGCAATGATCTTTTTGCACGGACTTCACTGGGGGCTGCATGGCGTCTGGTTTGCAATGGTCGCCGACCTCATCACGCGGGGCGTGCTCAGCATCTGGTGGGTGAAAAGAATCAGATGGGAAAGAGCCTGCGATGACAGCGCGCTCTGAACAAGGCAGCTTCTGCTGAAGAAGGGCGAAGCTTGGCACGGATGATGTGAATACGTAATGCAAAGAAAAGAGGCGGAAGTGAAAATGAGAATACTTATTATCAATCCCAACAGCGATCAAGCGACTGAAACGATCCTAAGAGAAACAGCGGAAAAATTTGTTCAGAAGCGATTTGAATTTGATGTGGTTTCTATGACGACATCACCCAAGTTGGTCGTCTCTTACGAAGATCAGTATGCTTCGGCCGCGGAACTGGCGCAGACCATTCGCTCCAGCCTTGACAAATATGACGCATTTGTTCTTGCCTGCCATGCAGATCCGAATTACGATCTTGCAAAAGAGGTTGCCTGCGGCAAACCGGTTTTTGGCATTGCAGAGTCGTCTATGCATATGGCGGCGATGAGAAACGGCGGATTCGCTGTTATTACGCCAAGCGCGGGAATTATTCCCAAAAAGTTCGCTTTGGCGCGCAAGTACCATGTTGAAGAGCAGCTCAAAGCGGTTGTTGTCAGCAAGGGAAATGATAAACAATCTCTGTTGGAAGCGGCAGAGGAGGCACTGAAGTATCCGAATGTCAGCGCGATCGTCCTCGGATGCGCCAACTATGCAGGATCAGACGCCTACATTGAAAAGAAACTCAATGTACCTGTCTATGATGGAGTGATTTGGGCGTTGATTTTAGCGGAAGGCGCAGTGAGGAATAAGTTGTACCAATTGGAGAATAAAGAATGAGTATAATGTGCGATTGGCTTCACAAATACGGAAGCTATGGGAAGAACGAGGATAACTCCATCACAAGGACCGGGGGAACGCCTGCCTATTATGAAGTCGTAAATGCGCTTCGTTCTGAGATGGACAAGCTGGGGATGCAGACAGATGTGGACGCAGTTGGCAATTTGCATGGGTACCTTTCCGGCAGCGATAAGAATGCAAAGTCTATTGTGATCGGCTCGCACTTGGACACGGTGATCTGCGGCGGCGTATTTGACGGGATGATGGGAGTGATCGGGGGACTTGAAGTGGTGCGGCGGCTTCGAGAGAGCAAGACCGTACTGCGGCACCCGATCGAAGTGTTTGGATTTGATCTGGAGGAGTCAAGCCCCCTTGGCGGAACATTCGGGAGCCGCTGCATGACGGGAACAGTCGATACCGGGGCACCAAATTTCGAGCAGAATATTCGGAAGTTTGGCTGGACGGTACATGGCGTGGAATCCGCAAAGCGTGATGTAAGCAAGTTCGGCTGCTATTTGGAGTATCATATTGAGCAGGGAGACTATCTCGACCATCACCAGACCGACATTGGCGCGGTGAGCGGTATTGTTGGCATTGTGCGTTATACCGTTCGTGCAACCGGTTTAAGCAATCATGCCGGTACAACAATGATGAGAAACAGGCGGGATGCCCTTGTTGCTATGAGTAAACTGATCGTAGCGGCAGAGAAGAAGGCACGGGAATTGTCGGATACGCTTGTTTTTACGGTGGGAAAGATTTCTGTGCTGCCGGGTGCGGAAAATGTCATTCCCGGAGAATGTGAGGCAACATTCGAATTCCGCCATATGGATAAGAAGATTACAGATCAATTCTTTGAGGCGATTCAAACGATTGCCGCAGGAATTCCGGAATGCACATTTTCGTTTGTGAACACTTGCGCAAAGTATTCCACACCCTGCGATCCGAAACTGATTCAGACGATTGTCGGGGTTCTGGAAGAAATGGACGTGACTTATACGACGATGCCAAGCGGCGCGGGTCACGATGCGAATGCCCTGGCACATGTAGGGATCCCCATTGGCATGATATTTGTTCCCAGTGTAGCGGGCATTAGCCATCATGGAAAAGAGTGGACAGATGATCGCCATGTTGATATGGGCGTTGAAGCACTGTATCGTACTGTGCTGAAAGTGGACGAGATGAATTTTTGAGGAGGAGAAAGAACAGTGTTGGATTTATTGATTAAGAATGGTCTTGCTTATGTAGACGGAGACTTTAGAAAGTGCGATATTGCGGTAAAAGACGGAAAGATCGCAGCGGTTGCTGAGTGCGGACTCTTCGGAGACGGGGATGCGATGAGAAGCATTGAAGCGGAGGGAAAATATGTGACCCCCGGCGGCATTGATACGCATATCCATATCAGAGATCCGGGTCATGCGGATCGTGAAACCTTTTACACCGGAACGCTGTCTGCTGCTCAGGGCGGATGCACGACGATTCTTGAGCATCCGATCTCCACTCCACCTCAGTACAATAAGGAAATCCTTGATAATAGAAAAAGGATTGCCGCAGATAACTGCGTTGTGGACTATGCATTTTACGGTGCTGCCGGCGGACAGTATCCCGAAGAAATCGTTCCGCTGTCGAAGGAAGGGATCGTTGCATACAAATCGTTCCTGCATCAGGCTCCGGCCGGACGCGAAGGAGAGTTTGTCGGTCTGACGCTTGCGAACGATGCCGAGATCATGACAGGTATGCGTGAAATCGCAAAGACGGGATTGATGATGGCATCTCACGCAGAGAACAACGATATGATCGTCCATAATATTGAGGAGTTCCGTGCCAAGGGATGGACGAAGCCCATCGATCATTGCAAGTCTCGCCCCGCCATTACAGAGTATTCAACGGTTTCCAAGCTTATTCTGATGGCTAAGGCGACTGGCTGCAAGCTGGAACTGGCACATATGTCTACGCCGGAGTCCTGTGAGCTTGCAAAACAGGCAAAGAGCGAGGGACAGAGTGTGTTCGTTGAAACATGCCCGCATTATCTCCTGCTTGACGAGAGTTATCTTGAAAAGTTCGGCTCTTTTGCTCGCTGCAATCCTCCTCTGCGGGCAAAGGAAGCGGTTGAAAGAATGTGGGACTATATCAATGATGGAACCATTGATTTTATTGGTTCGGATCATGCCCCTTTTACGCTGGAAGAGAAGATGCAGGGACAGGACGATATCTTTAAGGCATTTTGCGGCTTCCCGGGCGTAGATACAAGACTTCCGCTGATGTTGGATGCTGCCGCAAATGGCAAGACGACGCTGAAGCGAGTCATTGAACTGCTTTGTACCAACCCTGCAAAGTGCTTTAACATCTATCCCCAGAAGGGAATTCTGGCTGCGGGTGCGGATGCAGATATCGTAATCTTCGATATGAATGATACCATGACCATTGACCGCACGAAGAGCTACAGCATGGCACGTGAAATTGCCCGTGTCTATGATGGGCGCGAGTTGAAATGTAAGCTGAACTATACGATTGTTCGCGGACGTGTTTTGATGGAAGACGGTGTTGTTGATACCGAGGCGAAGGGTTATGGCGAACTGGTAAAGCCAGCAGAAAAAGTCTGAAATAAGCTTGAGCGCAGATGGCGCTAACGTAAAAAAGACTGGCATGACGGCGGGTTATTGAGATAGCGGACTCGCCATCAGTGCAAGAGCAAAGAGAAATTCCCGCCCAATGGAACAAAGTCGGGGCGACTGTTTCATCGGGTAGGAGTATTGTAAGCGTAAAACCTAGGCGCGTAAAAAGGCCACCATCTCAAGGAGAGCTACTGCACACCGAGATGGCGGCCTTCTGTTATTGCGGCATATAGCATTCTTCTGGTAACCGTCAAACCACCCCGCGCATGGACAGGCATGAGACAATAGGTAAGCGGGACGTTGCGAAACGTTCCGTTACCCGGCGCACGGAAACGCCTGCCAGGTACATCTCGATGAGGGCCTCCTCCACACTGCTCTCCCGGCGGCGATACCGCTCGATGATGGCAGTCTCGAAGGATATGCCCTTGAGCCGCGGTATATGGAGCGTGACGTCGCCGGAGGTCGTGGTGAAATTCCGGTCGTAGTGGCCGCTGCGGTAGCCCTGACGGGCCTCGCTACGCTCGTAGCGGGCCGCCTGCGTCAACGACTCCGCCTCTTTTTCCAGCAGCTCGTTCGGGGGTTTCTTCTACGCTGCTGCGAACTAATTCTTTGAGCTGCCCCTTGATAATTTCCTCATTCAGCTGTACAATTTTCTCGGATATAGTTTGCTGTCTCCTTTCAGAATGGTGTGTCGTGACTTCATTCTATCAGAGCCTGCAAGCTATGTCTTTCTTCATACTCTTTTCAATTTGCGCAAGTTATTGTACATTATCTTTTCCGTTCCTAGATTTTGACAAATTCTATGTAAGCCTAGCGGATCTCGGCGAATTTGGCGCTTAGCCGAACGCTATCCCCTAAGTTTGCTGAATTTAGTAAACGCAAAAATCTCATTGTTTGCCGAATTGTTCAGAGCAATTGTCTCCAACAAAAGTAGGCTACTTACCAAGTGATTGATGTGCTGTCGGTGGATGCTTTCAACAGAACTCTGGCCTCTCGAACCGAAATGGAACCATCTCCATCCAAATCCGCGCACATAAACTGTTTTTTTGTCAGAAAATCTGAATCCATGGACGCTCTCAAAAGTTGCCTTGCCTCTCTGACCGTCAACTGTCCATCGCTGTTCAAGTCACCCTTCACGGCCACTGTCACTTCTGTGATGTCAACAGGTATTATATACTGGTAGCTCCCATCCTCCCCAGCAGATGCTTTCAATCGCACATAGTCTCCGGTTGCATTCACATAAGCTACTACACAAGCATTTTTGCTGAACAGAGTCAATGTTTTATCACCAGTTTCTGAAATGTTAAAATGAGATACAATCCCTTCTTTCAGCGATGTTTCTACAGTAATACCGTCATTGTAATACAATACTATTTTGTCTCCCTCAACGGTCACATATGAAACCGGCATCTCAACAATTTCAATGTCAAAAGTAATGCTTGCATTGTTCACAGTCACTGTCAAGGTTTGCTTTCCCAATATAGTATTGTCAAATCCAGAAATCATATCTGCTGTCAAATCTGTTTCCTCTGTGGTCCCTCCGTTATAGCGAAGCATTATCCTACCACCACTTACATCCAACATGTCTCTATCTACCACATAGGAAGTTTTGGTAGGTAACGTCGATAGTATAATTTCCGCAACAGAATCTTCAGCACCACACAGGGTGCAGATATGTTTTTCATTATATGCGTGCTTTAGAGCAAAATTGATTGCCGTAACCCGTCTCAGCACGCCCGTTTTGTCAGATAGATACACATAACACATGTCGTTATCGTCATTGGGGCATATCACAAAGTCTATCTGATCTTTCTCTGCCGTTTTTCTGGCAATATACGCAATATTATCTTCGCTCGGAACACCACTGTCATCTGTCAGCGCATACAAGGTATACGTTTCCCCATCGATTACATCTTCACAGGTAACAGTATCCTTTTGGCAGTCCTGTAACTCTGCGGCAGCGGATTCCGTTGACGTATAAACCGCATAGGCACCGTTGACAAGAATCAGTTCCTGCGTTGCTGTGTCATGACCAATCGGATAGAAAACCAAAGAATAAGTCTTTTCCGGCACAAATTCAGGGAGTTCGATTTTCTCTCTTACACTACTATTTGCAGGCAGGTGAATAGACAATGTACTCAAGCCGATTTGCTGGCCGCTTTCATAAATGGCAATATAGGCCATATCCTCAATTCTGTCTGCGGCAGAATGGTTATATATCTCCAAGCTGACCGCATTTCCGCCGAGATCGAGCTGATACATTTTCGCTTCCAGGGCGGCCGCATAAACCGTTACAAGCACTTCCGCCTGCAGTCCGTCGATCTGTGCAGTAACAGTTGCCTGTCCCGGTGCCCTGGCAGTCAGTCCTCCGTCTTCCGTTACTGTTACAATGTTCATATCGCTGGTGCTCCATTGGACCTTATGCGTAGCATTACCAGATACCGAAGCCGATACTGCATAGGTTTCTTCCACAACCATCGACAGCGATTCCGTATTCAACTCCAAGCCAGTAGCCGGCGTATAAATCGTTATAGTATGATTTTCTGTAATGCCGTCTTCTGAACTTGCGGAAAGAATCACCGTTCCCTCTGCCACACCAGTCACAACGCCATTTTCATCCACGGTTGCCACTGCTTCATTGGAGGACTTCCATGTGAGGCGTTGATTAGTTGCAATGATAGGATAAACTTTCGCAGATAGTTTTTCTGCGGCCCCAATTGCAAGTTCGCCTGCTCCCCAAATGTCAATACCTGTCACCGGTATGTACCCATCCTTTTCAATGGTAGCACCTGTGTCTGTTTTTAGGCCCTCCTCCATGTCATCAAGATTCAGTTCAAACCCTACGCCGCTGGTCAACTGAACATCCCGGAATGCCTTACCGCTAACTGTGCCATTTTCATCTGTTGTGACCACAGAAATGCTCATCGTGCCATCGCCATATGGAATAATCTTGGCATAATATGCATCTGAGTTGAGAACAAAGCACTTGGTTTCGTTGTTTTCGCCCAGTAAGTACATCGTCCCGTACTCGCTGGAGGGCAGCGCAGTGTCCTCACTGGACAAAGATGCTACCAGAGAGTTGGTGGCTGCATTATAAACCTCTACCATCACAGGGCATGATGTATTGAACTGGGTCGTTTTTTTGCTGCTGCACTCCGCACTGACATATCGGACCAGAGCGTTCTTCGCGGTATCTGCATCAAACTCCTGCGCATATTGCAAAAGCATGATGTAGTTTACAAGGTCGAACCGCAGTTGCCTGCATTTGTCTCGATACGTGTCCTCTCCCGATGTCAGAAAATATTTAAACCAGTTGCTGAGGACGGGGTCATCCTTCGAAATTCCACTATACAGCAAAGAAAACATGCTTTTCTTCGTTTGGTCAGGAAATCCCGTGTCATCAAACATTTGGTTATAAAAGTCCGGGTATTTATCTTGAATATAATAATCAGAGATAAAATAGAACGCAGCATTCATGTGTTTCGCACGCGTCTCCAGCTTGTTATACAGCTCAATAATCATCGGGAATGCGCCAATGCTGTTTCCAAGAAATGCACAAAGCTTCCCTGCCGTCATAGATGTGTCGATGTTGTCCCATGCGGTGCTTACCTCCTTCAAAATTTTGTTGTCACTATCCTTGAAGGTATCCCGCAGCAGGTCCACACCTAAGCGAACGATGACCTTGGCACTTGACAGACCGGTGTCTGTTTTTGCGAGATACACCGCTTTGCCTTCGGCCTTCAAGGTCTTTACCAGTGTGCTAAGATTTTTTGTAGCGTTCTTAAAATCAATATAATCTGCATATTGGGTCAGGCCCGCATAGGACTCTTGCGCTATGCTTGTATCAAGTGTTGCCTTCAGCAAAGGCTTTGCATAGGAATACACCGTTCCTCCGGCTGCATCGGCTGCGGTCAGCAGTGTTTGATAGGCCAAGGCCGCCGCGCTGGAGTAAAACGGGCTGCATTCGCTTCTCTTCTTCAGATATTTGTTGATTTGCGGATACCAACTGATGATCTTCTCATACAGATCTGTCTCCTGACGAATTATATTTTGATTGATACTACCCTTGTACTCTGTAACCTCGCCCAGTGCATCGTCGATCCCTGTGGCAAACGGCTTCAGACTGTCAAAAAACAGAATATCCTCCAGAGCCTGCCGCACCGTTGTCTGCTTATCGTTCAGCAGCACTGTTGCCCCGTTCATATCTGTCACCGGCAGGTACATCGGCTGATCCAGAATGGCAAGCGCCTTCTCCTTGGTCAGATTACTGATTCCATTTTCTTTTGCCCAACGGAGCAAGATTTCGGCATACTGATCGTCGGTGCCGTCGGGGATGCCGGGCTTAGTGGGGTCATCTCGCCTCCAAAACAGGATCCCCTTTTTGGAATAATCCAAAACATCATCTTCATCTGCGTAGCTGCAAACATCAAACTCCCATTCCGTCTTATCGTTCAGGCCGAAAAAGTAAATTCCATCCTTTGTCTTAAAGGCCCGTGGAGTGATGGTCGCCGTATAGGCACCGTCCTTCAGGTTCCACTCAGAAATGTCAATGGTAACCTTTTCCCCATCAATAGAAATATTGCTCGCACTGGCAGTCGTTAGGTATTGCGCAACAATGTTGTCATCCCCATCCCGCAGGTTGATAGTTCCCAGGCCGAATTCGACTTCCTTATTGAACAGTATTTCAATCTTAGTATTGGGGCGGATCGTGGCGTGGTTGGGTGTGATCTTGACGATCCGGAGAAGATTATCCCGAGCCTCCATTCCCGGATCCCACGGACACTGGTCAAGGGTCTTGAAGGTGTAGCCATACTTTTCCGCATAATCCTGCGCCGTGGAGTCGATGTAGCCATAAATCGTGGTCTGTGTGGGAGAACCAAGGGTGTTTTTATCTTCATATATTTCGCACTCTGGATTCAGCATCGCAAGAGCTGTTAGATTATCACAACCATAGAATACTTTGGACCCCATACTAGTCACGCTATTTGGAATCGTTATGCTCGTTAAGCTCTTGCAGCCATCAAATGCACCATTCTCAATGCTCGTTACACTATTCGGAATCGTCACGCTTGTCAAGCCGCTGCAGTCAGCGAATACCCCGATTCCAATGCTCGTCACGCTACTCGGTATCATCACACTCGTCATGCTGCTGCAGCCACAGAATGCATTGGGCCCAATGCTCGTCACACTATTCGGAATCGTCACGTTCGTCAAGCCCGTGCAGTGATAGAAAGCATTGCGCCCAATACTGGTCACACTATTCGGAATCGTCACGCTCGTCAAGCCGCTGCAGCCATCGAATGCATATTTCCCAATGCTCGTCACGCTATTCGGTATCATCACACTCGAACCTGTGTAGCCACAGAATGCATTGGGCCCAATGCTCGTCACACCATCTGGAATCGCCAAATCTGTTACAAGTATGCCATTCACATACAGATTATGAGCACAATACAATGGATTTGCTGAACCATACAATCCAAAATTAATTTTACACCATGCCGCAATATCTGTTATATGCACCTCCTTTAGATTGTTGCAGTCCTCAAAAGCATAGCTCTCAATGCTTGTCACGCTATTCGGAACTGTCACGCTCGTCAAGCTGCTGCAGCCACAGAATGCATTGGTCCCAATGCTCGTCACACCATCCGGAATCACCAAATCCGTTAGAAGTGTGCCATTTACATACAGATTATGGGCGTAATACAATGGGTTTGATGAATTAAACAATCCGAAATTAATTTTACACCATGTCGCAATATCTGTGATGTGCACCTCCTTTAGATTGTTGCAGTCCTCAAAAGCACTGTTCCCAATGCTCGTCACGCTATTCGGAATTGTCACACTTGTCAAGTTGCTACAGTGAATGAATGCACCGTTTCCAATGCTCGCTACGCCATCCGGGATCACCAAATCCGTTACAAGTGTGCCGTTCACATACAGATTATGAGCATAATACAATGGATTTGATGGATACACCTCAAAAACGATTTTACACCATGCCGCAATATCTGTTATATGCACCTCCCTAAGATTGTTGCAGTCGCCGAAAGCTTCGTCCTCAATGCTCGTCACGCTATTCGGAATCGTCACGCTTGTCAAGCTGCTGCAGTTATAGAATACTCTGTACATAATACTGGTCACACTATTCGGAATCGTCACGCTCGTTAAGCTGCTGCAGTCAGAGAACGCATAGGGACGAATGCTGGTCACGCTATTCGGAATGGTCACACTCGTCAAGCTACTGCAACCACGGAATGCATAATTCCCGATGTGGGTCACACTATTCGGAATCGTCACGTTCGTCAAGCCCGTGCAGTGATAGAATGCACCGGTCTCAATGCTCGTTACACTATTCGGAATAATTACGCTCGTCAAGCTACTGCAACTACTGAATGCACCATGCTCAATGCTCGTCACGCCATTTGGTATCGTTACGCTTGTCAAGCTACTGCAGCCAGAGAATGCATATTCCCCAATGCTGGTCACGCTATTTGGTATCGTTACGCTTGTCAAGCTACTGCAGTCAGAGAATGCATATTCCCCAATGCTGGTCACGCTATTTTTTAGAATTACTTCTTTTATACTCGAGTAACTTGACGCCCATGGTGTTTTTTCTTGCCAGGTGTAATCCCACATATCCCCCGTCCCAGAAATCGTCAGTGTACCCTCCGCATCCAATTCCCAAGTCAGATTGTCGCCGCAGCTGCCACTGGAGACATTTTCCGCAGCCATTGCGCTCACGGGCAGCAGTGTCAGCAGTATGCATAGGCACAGCAGTGCACTAACAAGTCTTTTCATTTGCGTTCCTCCAAGATTATATATGTTTCTCAAGTGATCAGCGTCTGAGTGGAGCCAAAGAAGGCTATTCCACTTTTTCAGACCTTGCCGCACACGCCGCCGGACAGCAGCATGCGCGCGTCAAGGTTTCTATATTTCTAACCCCTCCTCAGCTTTTCCAGAATATCCAGGTATTCCTCCGGTAAGGTCAGCTGCGGTTGATTGGCGATTTTCCAGCCCAGCGGATCCGTGCTGCGGCGCACCTCCTCCAGCATATCCGGTATAGCCAGCAGCTTTTCCCGGCAAACCTGCGCGCTGACGTCATCTCCCGACTGCCAATAAAACAGCATGGCCGTATACAGCTTTTGAAAATAGTCGCCGTATTCGGCAAGCGTATAACGGCTGCAGGCAATGGCCGACTCCTTCTCCTGCATCATGGCTCGTATATTCCCCGACGCATACGCTGCGTTGGCCTTGGCGTCATGGCCCAGCGCTGAGTATGGGCTGCACGCCAGCAGCTGGTCCGCCACCGCGTTCAGCTGCTCCGCGTCATCCAGGGTGGTAAGCTGTTTTTCCAGCGCCCGCGTGTAAAACGGCGTAACCCGTAAAGCGGCCTGTGCGTTGCCCGTCAAAAACAGGAGGTCCCCTATGCTGAGCCAGAAGCTCACAGCAAGAAAGCAGTAGGCCAGAAGTGTGACAGACATGGCTCCCGTTCTTCGAAGCCGGCAGCACTTCCCACCGTCTATTTGCAGCGCAGGCAGCAGAAGAAGCCAAATCGCCAGAAATTGCAGGTCAAAGTCAACCAGCGCATGTCCCAGCAACACGACCAACAGCATACGCTGGCGCATGGATGCCGATCGGCTGAAAATCCCGTGTATACCCGCGGCAGCGCAAAGGCCAGCTGGGAGCCATCCCACGTCGATCAGCAGCTGCAACAATTCATTGTGCACATAGGCCACGCTGTAAACACCGTGCTGGAAGCTTCCCTGTAAGGCATAATAGCCCATATAGCCTACGCCAAAGGGATGCTTCAAAATGACAGGAAGCAGGTCCTTTGCATACAGTATGCGTCCCAGCAAGGTACTGGAACCAGCCGCGGCCGGGTCGTAATGCTCACCCCCACTGAGGAAATATGTCAGCACGGCATACAGCCCTGCGGCTGCCGCCAGGCAGCAGAATAAAAGAAGAGCACACTTCCCGCTGCGACCCATTATGCCAACTGCCGCCAGCACTGCCAGCAGGAGCAGCATAGCCCCGCGGCTGCCGCTTTCCAATACACCGAAAATCAGTAACGCGCAGAGGGCGTATTCGCACCAGGAGCGATTCTGCTGTGTGCAGACCAGCACCAGTGCGGCAATCAGAAACACCGCGAAGGTATTCGGATATTCAAAAAAACCGGCCAGACGCTGATTCACCAGAACCATATCCTGCAGGCCGGGGATCTTTCCCATCAGAAAACTCAGCAATACCATTTCCCCCGCTCCCCAGGGAAGCAGTGCGTAAACGGAATCGCGTTCTCCCGGAGCAACTTGTAACAGGGCCAATACATACAAAAGCAACGGAAATGTGTGTACAAAGCCAAACGGAGCCATTCCCTTGTCTGCGGCCCAGGCCACGCTGCACGCATAGGCCAGCGGCAGCAGCAAAATCGCCACAGTTGATAAATTCCAGCGGAACGTGAGCTGACCGTTTCTTTTGAATGCAGACGCGATGTACCAAACCAGGTAAATACCTACCGGAACAGCGGCAAATGAATAAAAACCGCCGGAGGCAAAGGGAAGTACGAATCCCAGCCATGCCAGCGATTTTGCATCGCCCGGCACGGCGGCCTTCCGCCTATGCAGAATAAGCCACCCCAGAACACCGTTTACCAGGCAGATCGCCCCATACAGCAGGAGCTTGCGGGCAAGGGGGCCGAGCAATGTCTGAAACAGCATAATTTCCTCCGAAATCTGAAAATACAGAAAGGGAACACCCAGATCAGGGCTTTTGCACTGGGTGTTCCCTTTTCCGCTATCTTGGAAACCCAACGATTTCCTTACTGCGTTATGTTATACGGTGTGCTTTTTCTTGTTCAGCACCACTGCCCCGCCCATCGTTGCCAGGACGGCCATGGCGGCATAGAGGACTACGCCGGCATCTCCGGTTTTCGGAGTCGTGGGTTGATCGGGCTTGGCGGGTTGATCGGGCTCGCCGGTCGCGGGAATGGTCTCTGTGCGGGTCACACCGCAGATGGTGCAAGTGAAGGTTTTTTCGCCCGTCTCTGCTGCAGTGGCCTCCTTGGTGATCTTCCCCTCATCCCAATGGTGACCGGTGGCGGGGATCGTCACATCAGCAGCCTCTTTTTCACCGACCTCATCAGTGAAGTTCTTCTGGCAGCGAGCACAGCTCCAGTATTCCGTGTTGCCATCTTCGGTGCAGGTGGCAGCCTTGGCGGCATGGTGGGTCATGTCGTGGCCCAGAGCCTTGATAACCTGACCGTCAGCGATCTTTTTACCGCAGTCCAGGCACCAGGTATCGCCGCTGTAGCCATCCTCGGTGCAGGTGGCAGTCTTCTGACCCCGCACCTCGGTGTTTCCGGCATGGTTGTCGGGGTCCACCGGCAGCGTCACATTCTGCACCTCACGGGTACCAGCTTCGTCAGCGAAGCTCTTCTGGCAGCGGGCGCAGGTCCAGTATTCGATGTTGCCCTCTGCAACGCAGGTGGCAGCCTTGGCGGCATGGTGGGTCATGTCATGACCCAGAGCCTCAAGGACTTCCTCCTCCGTGGTCTGGCAGCGCAGGCAGGTATGATGTCTCAGGCCCTTTTCCGTGCAGGTGGCAGCCGTGTCCTCGATCCACTGATCCCAATCGTGGCCCAGAGCAGGAGCCACCAGAGACGTCAGCTCCAGTGCACCGGCAGCATCGCTGTAATCCTTGCCGCACTTGGTGCAGTGCCAATACTCTACGGTACCATCGTTCGTGCAGGTGGCGGGCACAGCGTCATGATGGATCATGTTGTGGGTGTGATCCAGCTTGGGAATCTCCACGCCCTCCTTGGCATACTGGCAGACGGTGCACTCCTCATGCTTCATGCCGGTGCTTTCCTCGGTGGGCTCTCTGTCGATTACCCACTGGAAGTCATGAGCGGCCACATCCGTCTTGCTGCCGCAGTCGCAGGCGTGCCAATGATTTTCCGCGTCACTGGACCAATTCTTGCTGTAGTTGTGGCCCTGGGCGGGCAGAATGGTGTCCGCCTCTGTGATCTCCTTGGTGCAGGCCTGATCGCTGAAGAACTTGCCGCAGCGGGCGCAGGTCCAATACTCGATGTTGCCGTTTTCCTCGTGGGTAGGCTCCACGCGATCATGGTGCCGGCTGTCGTGGCCCAGGGCATCGACAACGGGGATCGCATCAATGGCGTTGCCATCCTTATCCAGCATCTGGCCGCAGGCATCGCAGGTGTAGTACACCTCGCTGCCCGGCTCAGTGCAGGTAGCGGCAACTGCCGGATGCTCCGTTTTCGCGGTGTGGGGGCATGTAATGGTCAGCGTGGCAGTGGCTACCGCCGTATCCTCCCAGTACTCGTCGCTGCCCTGGAAAATATCCGCTGTGATCAGAAGGGTCTTCAGGCCAAGCGTATACGTTCCCGCAGGCGTGTTTGCCGGGATGGTGAAGGTAATGTCGCAGATGTGGTCTGTCTCGTAGTTGTCCGGGGTAAAGGACATCCACGCGACCTTACCGCTGCCGATCTGGAAACCGGGCAGGTCCTGCGACGAGACAGCGGTTCCCTTGATGCCGCCTTCCTCGACGACGTTGGCCTCAAAGGAGTCCAGGGTGATCTTCTGATTGACCTTGATGGAGACGATGACGGTCTGTTCCTGATCGGACACATAGACAGTCGGCTTGTCCAACTCAGCCGAGAAGACGGCCCCTCGGTTGTTGCTTTCGTTGGCCGCCAGTGCCGGCACGCAGAGCGAAACGCTCAGCAGTACCACCAGCAGCAATGCCAACAATCGCTTGCTCAGGTGTTTCATGCTGTGATCTTCCTTTCTGTTATTTTCCAACACGCTTTCCGCGTGTGTTGGACAGTTTTACATGGGTGGAAGCTGCCGCTCACCACTTCACAGCGGCACTGTTGGTGACGGCGGAGAGGATCTGCCGGGCTTCCATGGCGCTGATCTTCCCGTCGCCATTGAGGTCGGCGCAGAGCATTTGCAGAGCGTCCAGGCCGTCGGTGCGGGTAACGGCTGTCATGACCTGCCGGGCCTCCTTGGCCGTAAGCTTGCCGTCGCCGTCCAGGTCGCCGCGCACTGCCACAGTGACCTCCGACACGCCCTCAGGCAGGGTATAGCTGTAGCTGCCGTCGGCGTTGGCGGTGGGGGTCAGGCGAACGTAGTTCCCATCCGCGTCCTTATACGCCGCCACGCAGGCCCGGTCACAGGTCACCATCAGCGTCTGCCCGTCCACCCGACATGCCGGCGCGTTCTCCCCACCGATAACATTCAATTCCACAGGACCTGTCCGGCCGAAATGAATGGTGGCATTCAGCAGCGGCTCGTTGTAGTTACTGATTTCTATTTTCTGCCACTGCTCCTCTGTTCCGGGGTAATAGACATCCTGAAGACTGGTGCAGCCGTCAAACGCACTGTATCCAATATTCGCTACACTGCTTGGAATATTCAAACCGGTCAGGGAACTGCAGCCGTAAAAGGCGTAGTCTAATATGTTGGTTACACCATCCGGAATGTCCACGCTTTTTAGGGAACTGCAGTTATAAAAGGTGCTCCCTCCAATGCTGGTCACACTGTCCGGAATATTTATGGTGATCAGGGAACAGCAGTCGCTAAAGGCACTGTTCCCAATGCTGGTTACACCCTCTGGAATATTTACGCTGCTCAGGGAACTGCAGCCGCTAAAAGCACCGCTCCCAATACTAGTCACACTGTCCGGAATCCTTATATTAACCAGGGATTCGCAGCTGTAAAAAGCCCAGACTCCGATTCCTGTAATACTTTCCGGCAACTCGATTTCCTTCAGCGATGTACAATTAGCAAAGGATAGGTATGTTATATCCGTTACACTGTCCGGAATATTGATTTTTCCCAGTGATGTACAGCCTTGAAATGTTCCGGCTGGAATAGCAGCCAGTCCCTGGGGCAGAGTTATGTCTGTCATGGTTTTTAAGCCAGAAAATGCTTCGTTTGCCATTATGCGAGTTCCAGCTCGGACCGTATAGCTTGCGGCAGAATCTTCGCCTGCCACTGAGATTAGATACGGCCCTGCATACAGGATGTTTTCCACCCAGTTATCAGCGTTATTGTAGTAGGCCGATCCATCAACGACCCCTGCTCCAATTGCTGTGAGTTGTCCCGGCCAAGCAATATTCGTCAGAGCTTTGCAATTCGCAAAAGCACAGTCTCCGATTATAGTCACATCCTCTGGAATGTTCACACTGGTCAGAAAACTGCAGCCTCTAAAGGCATAGTCTCCGATACTGGTCACACTGTTTGGGATTGTCACACTGGCCAGAGAACTGCAGCCCTCAAAGGCACAGTTCCCAATACTAGTCACACCGTTTGGAATGTTCACACTGGTCAGAGAGCTGCAGTCTCTAAAGGTATCCCTCTCAATGCTGGTCACACCGTCCGGAATATTCACACTGGTCAGGGAACTGCAGCCGCTAAAGGCATCGCCACCAATGCTGGTCACACCATTTGGGATGCTCACGCTGGTCAAAGAACTACAACCGTAAAAGGCTCCCCACCCAATGCTGGTCACACTGTCTGGAATGCTCACACTGGTCAGGGCGCTGCAGTCGCAAAAGGTATAGTTTTCAATGCTGGTCACACCGCTCGGGATTGTCACACTGGTCAGGGAACTACAGCCGTAAAAGACCCGCTGCCCAATGTCTGTTACGCTGTTAGGGATTGTCACACCGGTCAAGGAACTGCAGCCGCTAAAGGTACCGTACCCAATGTAAGTCACGCCATTTGGAATATTTACGTTGGTCAGAGAGCCGCAGTTCTCGAAGGCACCGCTCCCAATGCTGGTCACACTGTCCGGAATTGTCACACTGGTCAGGGAACTGCAGCCGTAAAAGGCATAGTACCCAATGCTGGTCACGCTGTCCGGAATACTCACACTGGTCAGGGAACTGCAATCGGAAAAAGCATAGCTCCCAATGCCAATCACGCCATTGCCTATTATGACCGTCTGGATACGATCGGCATATTCATGCCAGGGTGCGAATTCCGGGTAGCTATAGTAGTCCGTCATATCCCCTGTGCCGGAGATAGTCAGGACTCCGTCGTCGGACAGTGTCCAGGTCAGATTTTCGCCGCAGGTGCCGGACGCAGTGTCGTCCGCCCAGCCAGCGGTGGGCAGCATGGTCAGCAGCATCAGTGCCGCCAGCAGCCAGGATAACAATCGTTTCATTTTCTTTCCTCCTTATATTTTTTTCCGCCGCATCGGCAAGACGGTTCTCTCCGGTGCGGCGGAGATGCTCACCACTTCACGGAGGCGCTATTGGTGACGGCAGAGAGGACCTGCCGGGCTTCCATGGCACTGATCTTCCCGTCGCCGTTGAGGTCGGCGCAGAGCATTTGCAGAGCGTCCAGACTGTCGGCGCGGGTAACGGCTGTCATGACCCGCCGTGCCTCCTTGGCCGTAAGCTTGCCGTCCCCATCCAGGTCGCCCCGCACCGCCACAGTGACCTCCGCCACACCCTCAGGTAGGGTATAGCTGTAGCTGCCGTTGGCGTTGGCGGTGGGGATCAGGCGGACGTAGTTCCCATCCGCATCCTTATACGCCGCCACGCAGGCTCGGTCGCAGGTCACCGTCAGCGTCTGCCCGTCTACCTGGCACGCCGGCGCATTGTCCCCACCGATGGGGTTCACAACTACCGCGGAGGCCTCTGCCCGGATGCCCGTAACCTTGAATCCCCACTCGCTGCCGGAACCGTCGCTGTTTATCTGAATCTTCACCATATCACCGGGGACCGTGACGGTGGTTCCGGCCAGATCTGTGCCGGTGTATTTGCCGATCTGCTGCCCGTTTCCATCATAAATGTACAAATAGTCGAAGCCGTCCTCCATGCGGGTCCGCTCATCGAAGGTCACATACAGCTTCTGTGCCCCGGGGCTGGTGTACAGCCAGACATCCGTGCAGCTGTCCGGATAATCGTGGGGACTCTCCATCTGCTCCGGCTGGGTGCAGATGTAAGCAGTGTTGCTGACAGTAACCTGGCAGGTCCTCGTCACGCCGCTGCCGTCCAGCGCAGCGGCTGTAACGGTAGTCGTGCCTTTTTTCAGCGCTGTCACCAAACCGTTTTCATCCACGGATGCCACGGCAGGATCGGAGCTGGTCCACTGGACCCGCTGATCGGCGGCATTGGAGGGATACACGCTGGCCTGAAGCTGGAAGGTATCCGTTGCCTCCATCGTCAGCGAGGACCGGTTCAGGGAAATGCTGGTCACAGGCTGCAGCACCGTTACCTTGCAGCTGGCGCTGGCCTTGCCCACGCTGACCTTGATGGTAGCGGTGCCCACGCCCACGGCCTTTACCAGGCCGGTATCGCTGACCGTCACCACAGCGGTGTCGCTGCTTTTCCAAACCACCTCGTCGGTGAAATCCTCCGGCGTTACCGTCAGCGTCAGCTGGCCGGAAGCACCTTTGTTCAGGGTCAGGGCCGTCTGGTCCAGGCTGGCAGAGGTGGCGGAGACCTGCCGGTCCACGAATTTGATGCTGTTGGTATTGGCGAAGGTCTCGGCATACGTTCCGGCCACGCCGTAAATCGTCAGCTTGTCCAGGTAGCTGAAAGCGTTGGCGGAAATGCTGGTGACGCTGCGGGGGATGGTAATGGAGCTGAACTTGACAGAATCCTTGAAGGCGTTGTCCTTGATGGCTGTCACGCGCCGGGGCACCGTCAGCTGCTCCAGTGCGTCGCAGTGCCGGAAAGCGGAGGCGGGGATGGTCGTGATGCCGGCGCCCAGCTTCACATCCGTCAGAGCGTCGCAGTCATAGAACACGGAATCGCCCAGCGACGTCACGCTGTCGGGGATGGTGATTTTTGTCAGCCCATCGCAGTCGTAAAACGCCTGATAACCCACAGAGGTAACCGTGGCCGGGATGTCCATTTCCGTGATGGCGTCGCAATTGTAGAACGCATTAGAATCGATGAGCTCCGGAGCCTTGCTCCATACGATCTCCTTCAAGGCGATGCAGTTGCTGAATGCACCGCTCCGGATATACTGCACAGTTTCCGGCAGCACAATCTTTTTCAGTGATGTGCAGTTCTTAAAGGTATCGGCCATGATGTTCATTCGTGTGCCGGGAAGCGTCACGTCTGTGAGATTGCTGCAGCCCTCAAACACGGCCGTGCCCATAGCGGTTACAGAGTCTGGCAGCTTTATGGATATCAAATTTGCACAACTATTAAATGCTTTACTCTCAATACTCGTCACACTACCCGGGATATCTATAGAAGTAAGAGTGGAATTTTTAAATGCATTTTCTCCAATCAATGCCACGCCATCTGGAATTTTGATTTCCCTTATTCCATTACAGTTTTCAAATAAGTGCGAAAGAATTGAAGTTATTCCTTCTGCGAAAGATACAGAATTCAGACTACTGCAGCCATTAAACGGGCCATTCCAATCATCACTTATCGTGCCATATGTTGTAGTCGTTAATGTTGCAGGAATAGAAACATGCTGCAGATTGGTGCAATTTGCAAATGCTTTTCGATCCAATCTCGTTAATTTGCTTGGAAGCGATAGCGTACTTATGGCAGTTGATTCGAATGCCGACTCATATATGCTGTCCAAATTATTGCTCAATGACACGGACGTCAAGTTACGGCAGCCACTGAACGCATCCTGCCCAATCTCCGTTACCGTGTCCGGAATCGTTACTGCAGCCAGCCGTAAGTTGCCCTTGAAAGCTCTATTACCAATTGCCGTCACGGTGTGTCCGTCAATGGTTTCGGGGATGAACAGCGCCGCCACGCCGCCGCTGTAGCCGGTAATCGTGGCGTTTCCATTCCCATCGACGGTGTATGTATATGTGGGCATATTCACCACATCGCGGCGGCCGTCGTTGTAATACCGTGAGTTGATGGGAGTGAAATAGCGCCCAAACACACCAGTGGTGTCACAGGTGCAAGAGGGAACCCAAACATTGTCCTCAAGGTGGGAGACAGTGCGGATGGGACTATTGCTCCGGCTCCAGATGTCTATCTGTTTGCTGTAAGACTCTTTGATTTTCCAGCAGGAAACACCCACATTAAGTCCAACGTTTGCATACATCCAGGCGTCTGTCCCCACACACAGGTCCGGATATTCCGGTTCGCTGTGGGGAACTACCATGTAATTGCACTGAGCTCCGATCCTGGCGTAAATGGTGCCGTAAATGAACTCAAGGTTGGTAATATTGGCGGCAACCTTTAACCCCGCATGCACATTGAAATTCGCAGCCAGGGAAAAACTCTCTCTGGTGAAATCCGCAATGGCCCGGAAGCCACCTGCGCTGGAATAGGAAACGCCCATGCTGAAGTCGCAGCCATAGCTCAAGGTGATGGTTCCGTCCACACCGATATCGGCCGTAATGGTAATACTGCCCAGAAGGCCCACGGGGATATATCCCAACTCAATAGAGGCCGGGGCCGAGAAAGGAATGGTGCTGGAAATTGCTGCCTCACCGTTGAGAATAGCCAGGGCAGATACAGATCGCCCCGCCCCGCCGGAAAGCGCATAGTCCAGGGACAGCTTGGAAAGGGTCACCGATACAGTAACGCCGCTGATGGTTTTGTTCAAAACAATATCCTGGATGGACTTCGTTGCCCGGGCGGCCTGCGCGCGGTCCGTCGTCTCCGACCCATCCGAGAAGATATAAGCAATATCCACGCCATCTGCGGCCTCGAAATCCGCCAGGTCGCTCCGCACGCGGCCCTCTGCGTCGGCACTGCTCAAAATGCTGTCAAGTGCGACCTTTTCCACGGTAAGCACCGATGTATGCCCGTTTTGGCGGATACTGACCGCTTTATAGCCATTCGGGAACCCGTCCCGATAGATTACAAATGTTGTTCCCACCGTCACAGCAGCGGGAAGGTTCACAACTGTGATAGTACCGTCCTCGTTGATTTCCACAGGCGTGGACTCAGGGATTTCCACAACGCCGCTTTCGTACGTAAAGGAATTGTCATGATTAACATCGATCTTATCTCCGGCAATCACTGCTGCGGCATCCTTAAGCATAGCGGCGGCCTCCGTAGAGGTCACGGTTTGCTGGGGCAGGACCTTGCCGTCCTGCAGGGCGAACCAACCGCGGTTTACGGTCACCTGCAGGTCATCCGGATAGCTGACCTCGGCGGATTCGGCGTAGGTATATTCCGCTCCCTGGTCCAACTGGAAGCCCAGGCAGAAATTCAGCGTGTGGGCCGCAAATTCGCGGGTAGCAGGCTGGTCAGGCTCAAATGCCAGACCGGCCTCCAAATCGATAACGCCAAACTCCACCGCAACCAGCAGATCGCGGTAGCCCGTGGACGTCTCCTCCATGTCGCTGTAATAGTTGTCGGGATAGTTATCCTCCTCCACGGTCATGCCAAAGGTCTTGACCAGCTGCTGCACCCATTCGATGCGGCTCACCGGCTTTTCCTCAGCCATAACCTGCGGCACCAACAGCGCTCCTACGCTGCACAGTACCAGTATGAGTGCGATGAGTTTTTGTTTCATGCGATATCTCTCCTTTTTTATGGTGTAGTGCTATGTATTTCGAAATGCTACGTATTATTGCTATTCATATACAAATCATCATTTTCAGAATGTGCAAACGCGGAGAGCAATGTACAGAATTTTATCCGGCCGCCAAGTATAAAGGCGTTTGTCATAAAGCCTACTCTAGTTTATATAATTATACCATTGGAAACTGCCAGTTTCAAGCATATACCAAAATTTTTGCTAAAAAAGGCGGTGGGCACTAATCTTTACTTTATTTACCGTCATTCGCTAAATTTCGCCCAACTCTGAAATGTCTGATGGGTAATACCGAGGCATTTTGCCGCTGCTCTTGCGGATAATTCGCCGCTTTGCCACGCTTTCAAAACCGCCGGATATTCCGGCGGTTTTTCTTTCGGCCTCCGCCCGAACTTCACGCCCCGGGCCTTGGCTGCTGCAATTCCCTCTGCC
>ERZ773115.674-NODE-674-length-36230-cov-53.728846_pt1 | contig 36230 bp, 30 predicted proteins | sample MGYA00511116_ERZ773115 | MGnify/ENA primary metagenome ERZ773115 (study PRJEB29015, sample SAMEA2737869) | human gut metagenome | biome: human gut; feature: human-associated habitat; material: faeces | place: China | collected 2012 ... | reverse complement strand
GGATAGCGTGCTGTACCGGCGGCCAGACGTAACCAAAAATGGCCGCCAGCACCAGGCAGAAGAAGCCGGTGGCAATCGGCACAAAGCGTTTGCCGCCGAAGAAGCTCAGGAAGTCCGGCAGTTTAATATCGGACCAACGGTTATAGGCTGCGCCACCAACCAGACCGGTAATGATACCCGCCAGTACACCCATGTTTATTTCTGGGTTGATGGTCACCATCGCTTTGGTTAACACAAAGTAACCTACCGCACCCGCCAGCGCCGCCGCACCTGCGCTGTCTTTCGACCAGCTGGATGCCACACCGATGGCGAAGATTAATGCGAGGTTATCAAAAATCGCACCGCCCGCCTGGGCAATAAACGCAACGTTAAGTAAATCTGGCTGACCGAATCGCAGCAACAGTGCCGCCACCGGCAGCACCGCGATAGGGAGCTGTAACGCCCTACCGAGTCGCTGGAAAAAACCTAAAATATTCATCTTATTCCCCCTACGAGAACCCTATTTGGCTCGTTTAAAGCCGTATTTTTATTTTGCTGCAAATTGTACTGCCGATGTTCTGTAATCAGATTGTTAGATCATCTGCTACAGAGTGTGTGAAAATTTAATTCGTATCGCAAATTAAACGCGTGTCTTTTGTGAGTTTTGTCACCAAATATCGTTATCATCACTCCCTTTTACTGGCTAAACCAGAAAACTTATTTTATCATTCAAAAAATCAGGTCGGATTGACGCCTGTCTGCGCAAATCCAGGTTACGCTTAAAGATGCCTAATCCGCCAACGGCTTACATTTTACTTATTGAGGTGAATAATGAGACTGATCCCCCTGACTACCGCTGAACAGGTCGGTAAATGGGCTGCTCGCCATATCGTCAATCGTATCAATGCGTTCAAACCGACTGCCGATCGTCCGTTTGTTCTGGGCCTGCCAACTGGCGGCACGCCAATGACCACCTATAAAGCGTTAGTCGAAATGCATAAAGCAGGCCAGGTCAGCTTTAAGCACGTTGTCACCTTCAACATGGACGAATATGTCGGTCTGCCGAAAGAGCATCCGGAAAGCTACTACAGCTTTATGCACCGTAATTTCTTCGATCACGTTGATATTCCAGCAGAAAACATCAACCTTCTCAACGGCAACGCCCCGGATATCGACGCCGAGTGCCGCCAGTATGAAGAAAAAATCCGTTCTTACGGAAAAATTCATCTGTTTATGGGCGGTGTAGGTAACGACGGTCATATTGCATTTAACGAACCGGCGTCTTCTCTGGCTTCTCGTACTCGTATCAAAACCCTGACTCATGACACTCGCGTCGCGAACTCTCGTTTCTTTGATAACGATGTCAATCAGGTGCCAAAATATGCCCTGACTGTCGGTGTTGGTACATTGCTGGATGCCGAAGAAGTGATGATTCTGGTGCTGGGTAGCCAGAAAGCACTGGCACTGCAGGCCGCCGTTGAAGGTTGCGTGAACCACATGTGGACCATCAGCTGTCTGCAACTGCATCCAAAAGCGATCATGGTGTGCGATGAACCTTCCACCATGGAGCTGAAAGTTAAGACTTTAAGATATTTCAATGAATTAGAAGCAGAAAATATCAAAGATCTGTAATTGTTATCCCTGCCCTGGCTCCTTGCTCAGGGCAATATTTTTTAAAATCGGGGGTCAGAATGTATGCATTAACCCAGGGCCGGATCTTTACCGGCCACGAATTTCTTGATGACCACGCGGTTGTTATCGCTGATGGCCTGATTAAAAGCGTCTGTCCGGTAGCGGAACTGCCGCCAGAGATCGAACAACGTTCACTGAACGGGGCCATTCTCTCCCCCGGTTTTATCGATGTGCAGTTAAACGGCTGCGGCGGCGTACAGTTTAACGACACCGCTGAAGCGGTCAGCGTGGAAACGCTGGAAATCATGCAGAAAGCCAATGAGAAATCAGGCTGTACTAACTATCTGCCGACGCTTATCACCACCAGCGATGAGCTGATGAAACAGGGCGTGCGCGTTATGCGCGAGTACCTGGCAAGACATCCGAATCAGGCGTTAGGTCTGCATCTGGAAGGTCCGTGGCTGAATCTGGTAAAAAAAGGCACCCATAATCCGAATTTTGTGCGTAAGCCTGATGCCGCGCTGGTCGATTTCCTGTGTAAGAACGCCGACGTCATTACCAAAGTGACCCTGGCACCGGAAATGGTTCCTGCGGAAGTCATCAGCAAACTGGCAAATGCCGGGATTGTGGTTTCTGCCGGTCACTCCAACGCGACGTTGAAAGAAGCGAAAGCCGGTTTCCGCGCGGGGATTACCTTTGCCACCCATCTGTACAACGCGATGCCGTATATTACCGGTCGTGAACCGGGCCTGGCGGGCGCGATCCTCGACGAAGCTGACATTTATTGCGGTATTATCGCTGATGGCCTGCATGTTGATTACGCCAACATTCGTAACGCTAAACGCCTTAAAGGCGACAAACTGTGTCTGGTTACCGACGCCACCGCGCCAGCAGGTGCCAACATTGAACAGTTCATTTTTGCGGGTAAAACAATATACTACCGTAACGGACTTTGTGTGGATGAGAACGGTACGTTAAGCGGTTCATCCTTAACCATGATTGAAGGCGTGCGTAATCTGGTCGAACATTGCGGTATCGCACTGGATGAAGTGCTGCGTATGGCGACGCTCTATCCGGCGCGTGCGATTGGCGTTGAGAAACGTCTCGGCACACTCGCCGCAGGTAAAGTAGCCAACCTGACCGCATTCACGCCTGATTTTAAAATCACCAAGACCATCGTTAACGGTAACGAGGTCGTAACTCAATAAGAGAAAGTATGACACCAGGCGGACAAGCTCAGATAGGTAATGTTGATCTCGTAAAACAGCTTAACAGCGCGGCGGTTTATCGCCTGATTGACCAGTACGGGCCAATCTCGCGGATTCAGATTGCCGAGCAAAGCCAGCTTGCCCCCGCCAGCGTAACCAAAATTACGCGTCAGCTTATCGAACGCGGGCTGATCAAAGAAGTTGATCAGCAGGCCTCCACCGGGGGCCGCCGCGCTATCTCCATCGTCACCGAAACCCGCAATTTCCACGCAATCGGCGTACGGCTTGGTCGTCACGACGCCACCATCACCCTGTTTGATCTCAGCAGCAAAGTGCTGGCAGAAGAACATTACCCGCTGCCGGAACGTACCCAGCAAACGCTGGAACATGCCCTGTTGAATGCCATTGCTCAGTTTATTGATAGCTACCAGCGCAAACTGCGCGAGCTGATCGCGATTTCGGTGATCCTGCCAGGGCTTGTTGACCCGGACAGCGGCAAAATTCATTACATGCCGCATATTCAGGTAGAAAACTGGGGGCTGGTAGAAGCTCTGGAAGAACGTTTTAAAGTGACCTGTTTCGTTGGTCACGATATCCGTAGTCTGGCGCTGGCGGAGCACTACTTCGGTGCAAGTCAGGATTGCGAAGACTCCATTCTGGTGCGTGTCCATCGCGGAACCGGGGCCGGGATTATCTCTAACGGGCGCATTTTTATTGGCCGCAACGGTAACGTCGGTGAAATTGGCCATATTCAGGTCGAACCGCTGGGTGAACGCTGCCACTGCGGCAACTTTGGCTGCCTGGAAACTATCGCCGCCAACGCTGCCATTGAACAACGGGTGTTGAATCTGTTAAAGCAGGGCTACCAGAGCCGCGTGCCGCTGGACGACTGCACCATCAAAACTATCTGCAAAGCCGCGAACAAAGGCGATAGTCTGGCGTCGGAAGTAATTGAGTATGTCGGTCGTCATCTGGGTAAAACCATCGCCATTGCTATCAACTTATTTAATCCGCAAAAAATTGTTATTGCCGGTGAAATCACCGAAGCCGATAAAGTGCTGCTCCCTGCTATTGAAAGCTGCATTAATACCCAGGCGCTGAAGGCGTTTCGCACTAATCTGCCGGTGGTACGTTCTGAGCTGGATCACCGCTCGGCAATCGGCGCTTTTGCGCTGGTAAAACGCGCCATGCTCAACGGTATTTTGCTCCAGCATTTGCTGGAAAATTAATGTGCTTTTATAGTGGCGCTTATTGTTGTCAATATTCTGGGTAGTCCATGACCATTAAAAATGTAATTTGCGATATCGACGGCGTGCTGATGCACGATAACGTCGCCGTACCGGGTGCAGCGGAATTTTTGCACGGGATTATGGATAAAGGCCTGCCGCTGGTGTTGCTGACCAACTATCCTTCGCAGACTGGGCAAGATCTGGCGAACCGCTTTGCCACCGCAGGTGTCGATGTACCTGACAGCGTGTTTTATACCTCTGCGATGGCGACTGCCGATTTCCTGCGTCGCCAGGAAGGCAAGAAAGCGTATGTGGTGGGCGAAGGCGCACTGATTCATGAACTGTACAAAGCCGGTTTCACTATTACCGATGTGAACCCTGATTTCGTGATTGTTGGCGAAACGCGTTCCTACAACTGGGACATGATGCATAAAGCAGCCTATTTCGTCGCTAACGGTGCACGTTTTATCGCCACCAATCCGGACACCCACGGGCGCGGTTTTTATCCCGCTTGTGGCGCGTTGTGTGCAGGGATTGAGAAAATCTCCGGGCGCAAACCGTTCTATGTTGGTAAGCCCAGCCCGTGGATCATCCGCGCAGCATTAAACAAAATGCAGGCGCATTCGGAAGAAACGGTGATTGTCGGCGATAACCTGCGTACCGATATTCTGGCCGGCTTCCAGGCAGGTCTGGAGACGATTCTGGTGCTTTCTGGTGTTTCGTCGCTCGACGATATCGACAGTATGCCTTTCCGCCCCAGCTGGATTTACCCGTCAGTCGCTGAAATCGACGTTATCTGAATAGCAACCACGTCTCAGGACGTGGTTGGCTCTGATGACAAACGCCAAACTGCCTGATGCGCTACGCTTATCAGGCCTACGCAGCTCCTGCAATATATTGAATTTTCATGCTTTTGTAGGCCGGATAAGGCGTTCACGCCGCATCCGGCATGAACAAATCGCACTTTGTCAGCAATTTGGCCCCCGTAAAATATAAACATTCAATAAAACCCGCTAAAAATTATCGATTCATCAATAAATATATCCTCACACCAGACCTTTTTTCACCAATCGACAATCACCATTACGTTTTTTATTTTTTCACCGCCAAATCGCTTGCGCACAGTGCTGCTTTGCGGCATTTTTTTAAACAAGCAAACACAACAAGCAACAAATACCAGGTTAACGGAGAAGGTTATGTGTTCAATTTTTGGCGTATTCGATATCAAAACAGACGCAGTTGAGCTGCGTAAGAAAGCCCTCGAGCTGTCACGCCTGATGCGTCATCGTGGCCCGGACTGGTCCGGTATTTATGCCAGCGATAACGCCATTCTCGCCCACGAACGTCTGTCAATTGTTGACGTTAACGCGGGGGCGCAACCTCTCTACAACCAACAAAAAACCCACGTACTGGCGGTAAACGGTGAAATCTACAACCACCAGGCATTGCGCGCCGAATATGGCGATCGTTACCAGTTCCAGACCGGGTCTGACTGTGAAGTGATCCTCGCGCTGTATCAGGAAAAAGGGCCGGAATTTCTCGACGACTTGCAGGGCATGTTTGCCTTTGCACTGTACGACAGCGAAAAAGATGCCTACCTGATTGGTCGCGACCATCTGGGGATCATCCCACTGTATATGGGGTATGACGAACACGGTCAGCTGTATGTGGCCTCAGAAATGAAAGCGCTGGTGCCAGTTTGCCGCACGATTAAAGAGTTCCCGGCGGGGAGCTATTTGTGGAGCCAGGACGGCGAAATTCGTTCTTACTATCATCGCGACTGGTTCGACTACGATGCGGTGAAAGATAACGTGACCGACAAAAACGAGCTGCGTCAGGCACTGGAAGATTCAGTTAAAAGCCATCTGATGTCTGATGTGCCTTACGGTGTGCTGCTTTCTGGTGGTCTGGATTCCTCAATTATTTCCGCTATCACCAAGAAATACGCAGCCCGTCGCGTGGAAGATCAGGAACGCTCTGAAGCCTGGTGGCCGCAGTTACACTCCTTTGCTGTAGGTCTGCCGGGTTCACCGGATCTGAAAGCAGCCCAGGAAGTGGCAAACCATCTGGGCACGGTGCATCACGAAATTCACTTCACTGTACAGGAAGGTCTGGATGCCATCCGCGACGTGATTTACCACATCGAAACTTATGATGTGACCACTATTCGCGCTTCAACACCGATGTATTTAATGTCGCGTAAGATCAAGGCGATGGGCATTAAAATGGTGCTGTCCGGTGAAGGTTCTGATGAAGTGTTCGGCGGTTATCTTTACTTCCACAAAGCACCGAATGCCAAAGAACTGCATGAAGAGACGGTGCGTAAACTGCTGGCCCTGCATATGTATGACTGCGCGCGTGCCAACAAAGCGATGTCAGCCTGGGGCGTGGAAGCACGCGTTCCGTTCCTCGACAAAAAATTCCTTGATGTGGCGATGCGTATTAACCCACAGGATAAAATGTGCGGTAACGGCAAAATGGAAAAACACATCCTGCGTGAATGTTTTGAAGCGTATCTGCCTGCAAGCGTGGCCTGGCGGCAGAAAGAGCAGTTCTCCGATGGCGTCGGTTACAGTTGGATCGACACCCTGAAAGAAGTGGCTGCGCAGCAGGTTTCTGATCAGCAACTGGAAACTGCCCGCTTCCGCTTCCCGTACAACACGCCAACCTCAAAAGAAGCGTATCTGTACCGGGAGATCTTTGAAGAACTGTTCCCGCTTCCGAGCGCCGCTGAGTGCGTGCCTGGCGGTCCTTCCGTCGCGTGTTCTTCCGCTAAAGCGATCGAATGGGATGAAGCGTTCAAGAAAATGGACGATCCATCTGGTCGTGCGGTTGGTGTTCACCAGTCGGCATATAAGTAAGAAATGCGAAACAGCCCCGGTGAAATCCGGGGCTGTTTCAGTTATTGAGGTGCTTGTTGATTCTGATATGCAGTAAGGAAATGTTCCGGGTTTGCCACATCACTGTTTGACAACTCATCACTGTAGGCCAGTATTTCATAGATTAATTTCCCACCACTATTGTTGAATTCCGAATTTCATCCTGTACGACAAAAGAATGGCTGTAGGGTGGGGAAAAAACACAAAGTAAACAATAATTGACGAATATAGCGCCACGCTGTTCGCAACCTAACCAAACAGTCACTTTCGAGCAATTTTCCTTGAAAAAGAGGTTGACGCTGCAAGGCTCTATACGCATAATGCGCCCCGCAACGCCGATAAGGTATCGCGAAAAAAAAGATGGCTACGTAGCTCAGTTGGTTAGAGCACATCACTCATAATGATGGGGTCACAGGTTCGAATCCCGTCGTAGCCACCATCTTTTTTGCGGGAGTGGCGAAATTGGTAGACGCACCAGATTTAGGTTCTGGCGCCGCAAGGTGTGCGAGTTCAAGTCTCGCCTCCCGCACCATTCACCAGAAAGCGTTGTACGGATGGGGTATCGCCAAGCGGTAAGGCACCGGTTTTTGATACCGGCATTCCCTGGTTCGAATCCAGGTACCCCAGCCATCTTCTTCGAGTAAGCGGTTCACCGCCCGGTTATTGGGGTATCGCCAAGCGGTAAGGCACCGGTTTTTGATACCGGCATTCCCTGGTTCGAATCCAGGTACCCCAGCCATCGAAGAAACAATCTGGCTACGTAGCTCAGTTGGTTAGAGCACATCACTCATAATGATGGGGTCACAGGTTCGAATCCCGTCGTAGCCACCAAATTCTGAATGTGTCGAATATGTTCGGCAAATTCAAAACCAATTTGTTGGGGTATCGCCAAGCGGTAAGGCACCGGATTCTGATTCCGGCATTCCGAGGTTCGAATCCTCGTACCCCAGCCAATTTATTCAAGACGCTTACCTTGTAAGTGCACCCAGTTGGGGTATCGCCAAGCGGTAAGGCACCGGATTCTGATTCCGGCATTCCGAGGTTCGAATCCTCGTACCCCAGCCACATTAAAAAAGCTCGCTTCGGCGAGCTTTTTGCTTTTCTGCGTTCATTCAATGTCGAATGCGATGTTGACACGTCTTATCCTTCAATGTCGGATGCGACGCTGCCGCGTCTTATCCGACCTACGGTTGGCACGCATCCGGCAATGTTGTAAGGCTACAACCCTAACGCATATTTCAGCGCCTGACGTTTCAACACGCCAGCACGCTCCGCCGCCATTAACCCGAGATTACGCATAAAACGCAGTGGTGGCAGATTATTGCTGAATCCGGCATAAAACAGATCCATACCGCTTTGCATAATGAAGTTATCCGCCATGCGCCGCATCTGGTAACGCTTGAGGACAGGATAACTGGCCCACGCTTCGCCGTAGCTGCGGGCGTTGACCAGAACATCAATCAGGGCATCGACATCACGATAACCAAGATTCACTCCCTGCCCCGCCAGCGGATGGATGGTATGCGCGGCATCGCCCACCAGCGCAAGCCCTGGCTGCACGTACTGCAACGCATGGCGACGCGTCAGCGGAAACGCACCAGCGGCAAGCGGTGTAACGTAACCCAGACGCGACGGGAAATGCTTCGCGATTTCCGCCTGGAGCTGTGCCATATTCATATTCTGCAACTGGCGAATACGCGCCGGAGAGTCATACCACACCAGCGATGCCCAGTTATCAAACAACGGCAGAAACGCACGCGGTCCGTCCGGAGTAAATTGCTGCCAGGTGCTGTCGCCGGGATCGTTCTCGCACTGGACGCTAATCAACATGCACGACTGCGCATACTGCCATGCATGAACGCCAATTCCCGCCATCTGCCGCACCTGCGAATTTGCGCCGTCGGCACCAATCACCAGCTTCGCGCGAATCACTTCACCGCCTTTCAGCTCCAGCTCCTGAAGATCATCATGGCGATGCAGCGCAATCAGCGAGCCTGGCACACGTAACGTTACTTTCGGATGCGCTTCCAGCGCCTGCCACAACGCCTGTTGCAGGACAGTGTTTTCCACCATATAGCCAAGCAGCGGTAGCTTAAGTTCAGCGGCGTCAAACACCACATGCGCCGTTTCCCACTCCCACGTTTCCAGTCTGCGGTAAGGATGGCAACGCATAGCCTGTACTGCATCCCAGACCCCTAACCCTTTAAGCAATGATACCGAAGCCGCGCTGATCGCCGAGATCCGCACGTCCGGTTGGCTATCAGCGACAAACGGCGCTGGTTCTGCGTGCTCGATCACCGTTACCGCAAATCCGTGCTGTGCCAGCCCCAGCGCCAGTGCGCCGCCGACCATTCCTCCGCCGACAATGGCAATTTCCGTTGGTTGATTTGTCATGGTCAATCATCCTGTTAGCAATATGCTTTAAGTTTACAGGATTTTTACCCCTAAGGGCTGATAACGCTCATACTGGTCACAACGGCAGCAAAGCATTACACTATGCGCCCTGCATTCCTGGCTACTATTTCGCAAGAGCAAGTCGATGACCAAAAAACTCCATATTAAAACCTGGGGCTGTCAGATGAACGAGTACGATTCATCGAAGATGGCCGATCTGCTGGATGCCACCCACGGCTATCAACTGACCGACGTGGCGGAAGAAGCGGATGTGCTGCTGCTGAACACCTGCTCAATCCGCGAGAAGGCTCAGGAAAAAGTCTTCCATCAGTTGGGTCGCTGGAAACTGTTAAAAGAGAAGAATCCAGACCTGATTATCGGCGTCGGTGGCTGCGTGGCATCGCAAGAAGGCGAGCACATTCGCCAGCGCGCCCACTATGTCGATATTATTTTTGGGCCGCAAACGCTGCACCGTCTGCCGGAGATGATCAACTCCGTGCGTGGCGACCGCAGCCCGGTTGTAGATATCAGCTTCCCGGAAATCGAGAAGTTTGACCGTCTACCGGAACCGCGCGCCGAAGGGCCGACCGCGTTTGTCTCCATCATGGAAGGCTGCAATAAATATTGCACCTACTGCGTGGTGCCTTACACCCGTGGTGAAGAGGTAAGCCGTCCGTCCGACGATATTCTGTTTGAGATTGCCCAGCTTGCGGCTCAGGGCGTGCGTGAAGTCAACCTGCTCGGTCAGAACGTGAACGCCTGGCGTGGTGAAAACTACGACGGCACCACCGGATCGTTTGCCGATCTGTTGCGTCTGGTTGCTGCGATCGACGGGATCGATCGTATTCGCTTTACCACCAGCCATCCGATCGAATTCACCGACGATATCATCGAAGTGTACCGCGACACGCCGGAGCTGGTGAGCTTCCTGCACCTGCCGGTACAGAGTGGTTCCGATCGCATTCTGAACCTGATGGGCCGTACCCATACGGCGCTGGAGTACAAAGCGATCATCCGTAAACTGCGTGCGGCGCGCCCGGATATTCAGATCAGTTCTGACTTCATCGTCGGCTTCCCTGGCGAAACCACCGAAGACTTCGAGAAAACGATGAAGCTGATTGCCGACGTCAATTTCGACATGAGCTACAGCTTTATCTTCTCTGCACGTCCGGGTACACCAGCCGCCGATATGGTTGATGATGTTCCGGAAGAAGAGAAGAAGCAGCGTCTGTATATTCTGCAAGAACGTATCAATCAGCAAGCGATGGCGTGGAGCCGCCGGATGCTCGGCACCACCCAGCGTATTCTGGTAGAAGGTACATCGCGTAAGAGCATCATGGAGCTTTCCGGGCGTACCGAAAATAACCGCGTGGTCAACTTCGAAGGTACGCCGGATATGATCGGTAAATTCGTCGATGTAGAAATTACCGACGTCTACCCGAACTCTCTGCGCGGTAAAGTGGTGCGTACTGAAGATGAAATGGGTCTGCGCGTGGCAGAAACACCGGAATCAGTGATTGCCCGTACTCGCAAAGAAAACGACCTTGGCGTGGGTTATTATCAACCGTAATTCTCAGGCCCGCCGTTCCGGTGGGCCTTGTTTTTTCTCTCTTTATCCCCATCTTTATCGCAATGCTTGCGCCTTTTTCCTGTGGCGTGAATAATTTCCTTATAGGCCGGTGAATGTTCAGCTTCCGGCGGCATACAGATAAGAGGAACGGTTTGAACATAGACACTCGCGAAATCACCCTGGAGCCAGCAGACAACGCGCGTCTGTTGAGCCTGTGCGGCCCGTTTGATGACAACATCAAGCAGCTCGAACGCCGTCTCGGCATCGAGATCAATCGCCGCGACAACCACTTTAAACTGACCGGCCGTCCGATTTGCGTCACCGCTGCGGCAGACATTCTGCGTAGCCTGTATGTCGATACAGCCCCGATGCGCGGTCAGATTCAGGATATCGAACCGGAACAGATCCACCTTGCGATTAAAGAAGCAAGGGTACTGGAGCAAAGCGCGGAGAGCGTGCCGGAGTACGGCAAAGCGGTCAATATCAAAACCAAACGCGGCGTAATTAAGCCGCGCACGCCAAACCAGGCGCAGTACATCGCCAATATTCTCGACCATGACATTACCTTCGGCGTTGGCCCGGCGGGTACGGGTAAAACCTACCTGGCAGTCGCTGCAGCAGTTGATGCCCTGGAGCGTCAGGAAATTCGCCGTATTCTGCTGACTCGTCCGGCGGTCGAAGCCGGTGAGAAACTGGGCTTCCTGCCTGGCGATTTAAGCCAGAAAGTAGACCCGTATCTGCGCCCACTGTACGACGCGCTGTTTGAAATGCTGGGCTTTGAGAAAGTCGAGAAACTGATTGAGCGCAACGTTATTGAAGTCGCGCCGCTGGCCTATATGCGTGGTCGTACGCTGAATGACGCCTTTATCATTCTCGATGAGAGCCAGAACACCACCATCGAACAGATGAAGATGTTCCTGACCCGTATCGGTTTTAACTCAAAAGCGGTTATCACCGGCGACGTCACACAGATCGACCTGCCGCGTAATACTAAATCAGGCTTACGTCATGCCATCGAAGTGCTGGCCGATGTCGAAGAGATCAGCTTTAACTTCTTCCACAGCGAAGACGTGGTTCGTCACCCGGTGGTGGCGCGTATCGTTAACGCCTATGAAGCCTGGGAAGAAGCCGAACAAAAACGTAAAGCGGCGCTGGCGGCAGAACGCAAGCGCGAAGAACAGGAACAAAAATGAGTCAGGTGATCCTCGATTTACAACTGGCATGTGAAGATAATTCCGGGTTACCGGAAGAGAGCCAGTTTCAGACATGGCTGAATGCGGTGATCCCGCAGTTTCAGGAAGAGTCGGAAGTGACTATTCGCGTGGTCGATACCGCCGAAAGCCACAGTCTGAATCTGACCTATCGCGGTAAGGATAAGCCGACCAACGTGCTCTCCTTCCCGTTTGAAGTGCCGCCTGGCATGGAGATGTCGCTACTGGGCGATCTGGTTATCTGCCGTCAGGTGGTTGAGAAGGAAGCTCAGGAGCAAGGCAAACCACTGGAGGCGCACTGGGCGCATATGGTGGTGCACGGCAGTCTGCATTTGTTAGGTTACGATCACATCGAAGATGACGAAGCAGAAGAAATGGAAGCCCTCGAAACAGAGATTATGCTTGCTCTGGGCTATGAGGATCCGTACATTGCCGAGAAAGAATAATTTGCCAGGCATTTGACTGGCAGACGTCCCCGCCGTTGGTGATTAACGACGGCGTTTTGATTAACTAACATGAGAACCCATACGACGCCATGAGCGACGACAATTCACACAGTAGTGACACGATAAGCAACAAGAAGGGATTTTTCTCCCTGTTACTCAGCCAACTTTTCCACGGTGAACCGAAAAACCGTGACGAACTGCTGGCGCTGATCCGTGATTCCGGGCAGAACGACCTTATCGACGAAGATACGCGCGATATGCTCGAAGGGGTGATGGACATCGCAGACCAACGCGTTCGCGACATCATGATCCCCCGCTCCCAGATGATTACCCTGAAACGCAACCAGACGCTGGACGAATGCCTTGATGTCATCATCGAGTCCGCCCACTCACGTTTCCCGGTGATTAGCGAAGACAAAGATCACATTGAAGGGATTCTGATGGCGAAAGACTTGCTGCCGTTTATGCGCAGCGATGCTGAAGCCTTCAGCATGGACAAAGTGTTACGTCAGGCGGTTGTCGTTCCTGAAAGTAAGCGCGTAGACCGGATGCTGAAAGAGTTTCGCTCTCAGCGTTACCACATGGCGATCGTTATTGACGAATTCGGTGGGGTTTCCGGTCTGGTGACCATTGAAGACATCCTGGAACTGATTGTTGGTGAGATTGAAGACGAGTATGACGAAGAAGATGATATCGACTTCCGTCAGCTGAGTCGTCATACCTGGACCGTGCGCGCACTGGCTTCCATTGAAGACTTCAACGAAGCGTTCGGCACCCACTTTAGCGATGAAGAAGTCGACACTATCGGTGGTCTGGTGATGCAGGCGTTTGGGCATCTTCCGGCGCGTGGCGAAACTATCGACATCGACGGTTACCAGTTCAAAGTGGCGATGGCCGATAGTCGGCGTATTATTCAGGTTCATGTCAAAATCCCGGATGACTCACCCCAGCCAAAGCTGGATGAATAAAACCGAAACTGGATAGATAACTACATGGCTTTTGCCTCATTAATTGAACGCCAGCGCATTCGCCTGCTGCTGGCGTTATTATTCGGTGCCTGCGGAACGCTGGCCTTCTCTCCTTACGACGTCTGGCCTGCGGCGATTATTTCGCTGATGGGGCTTCAGGCGTTGACCTTTAACCGTCGCCCACTCCAGTCTGCCGCTATTGGCTTTTGCTGGGGATTTGGCCTCTTTGGCAGCGGTATTAACTGGGTCTATGTCAGCATCGCGACCTTTGGCGGGATGCCTGGCCCGGTTAACATCTTCCTGGTGGTGCTGCTGGCGGCGTATTTGTCGCTGTATACCGGACTGTTTGCTGGCGTGCTGTCGCGTCTGTGGCCGAAAACCACCTGGCTGCGCGTGGCGATTGCTGCCCCTGCCCTCTGGCAAGTGACCGAGTTTCTGCGCGGTTGGGTACTGACCGGCTTCCCGTGGTTACAGTTCGGCTATAGCCAGATTGATGGCCCGTTAAAAGGGCTGGCACCGATAATGGGCGTGGAAGCCATTAACTTCCTGCTGATGATGGTTAGTGGCCTGCTGGCACTGGCGTTGGTCAAACGCAACTGGCGTCCGCTGGTGGTGGCCGTCGTGCTGTTTGCCCTACCCTTCCCGCTGCGTTACATCCAATGGTTTACCCCGCAACCGGAGAAAACCATTCAGGTTTCGATGGTTCAGGGCGATATCCCACAATCGCTGAAATGGGACGAAGGCCAGCTTCTTAATACGCTGAAGATTTACTACAACGCAACGGCACCGCTGATGGGCAAATCATCGTTGATTATCTGGCCGGAGTCGGCGATAACCGATCTGGAAATTAATCAGCAACCGTTCCTCAAAGCACTGGACGGTGAGTTGCGTGATAAAGGTAGCTCGCTGGTCACCGGGATTGTCGACGCGCGTCTCAATAAGCAGAACCGCTACGATACCTACAACACCATCATCACGCTGGGTAAAGGTGCACCGTACAGCTACGAATCAGCCGATCGCTATAACAAAAACCATCTGGTGCCGTTTGGCGAGTTTGTCCCGCTGGAGTCGATTCTGCGTCCGTTAGCACCGTTCTTTGATCTGCCGATGTCGTCGTTCAGCCGTGGGCCATATATCCAGCCGCCGCTGTCGGTAAATGGTATTGAGCTTACTGCGGCTATTTGCTACGAGATCATTCTCGGCGAGCAAGTGCGCGATAACTTCCGCCCGGATACCGACTACCTGCTGACTATCTCCAACGATGCATGGTTTGGTAAGTCTATTGGTCCATGGCAGCACTTCCAGATGGCGCGAATGCGTGCGCTGGAGCTGGCGCGCCCATTGCTGCGTAGCACCAACAACGGCATTACGGCGGTGATTGGCCCGCAGGGTGAGATTCAGGCGATGATCCCGCAGTTCACCCGCGAGGTGTTGACCACTAACGTGACGCCGACGACCGGACTCACACCGTACGCACGAACCGGCAACTGGCCGCTGTGGGTGCTGACGGCGCTGTTTGGTTTTGCCGCTGTGCTGATGAGTCTGCGAGCACGTAAACGTTGATGTGCCTGATGCGCTACGCTTATCAGGCCTACGCGATTTTTGCAATATGTTGAATTTACGTGATTTTGTAGGATAAAGCGTACTTTCTCAACACGCTGTGGGGCATGATTATCATGCCCCTTTTTCTTACGGTTCAGGGATACAAGCCACATTGCCATATTGGGGATGACGAATAACTGCCTGCGGATCAAGCGAGAGCGTCCTGTCCATTTGGATTAACCCGTTCTTCGCCATAACAAATATCTTTCTACCATCCGCCGAAAAACGAAGGTGATTAACGTAGCTGGCAGGATAAACGCCAACAATCTGCCCGACATTAATATTGAGCAGGATGACATAACCTTGCAAGCCATATGACACCAACGCTAAATACTGACCGTCCGGGCTAATACCCTCAACGGAATAAACGCTCCTGCTACACCATTGCGTCATAATGCTGGCTTGCTGATCCCCAACTCTTATACGTGAAATCCCCTGGCTGTCGGCAAAAATTACATCCCCGTTTTCAGGTCGAAAACGCATCGCCGATATCGTTCCACGCGCATCACCTGCGGGAAAGTCTTCTTTCTGATGCGTGATGGTATTGATGCGTACAATGTCACCTCTGACCATACCGGGTATCAACAATGTTTTTTCATCCGGGGAAAGTGCCATAACCCAGGCACCAGGTTTACCGCTCGTCCCCGTCCCGTCGTATTTCTCCAGCGGGATATCCGCCACATGCTGATAAGTCACCAGATCAATCGCTGACACACTATTACTGGTGCGATTCATCACCCAGGCTTTTTTGCCATCACGCGAGAGTATAAGGCTGTCAGGATGTGCACCGGTGGTAATCGACTGAATAATCTCCCCCGTCGCCACGTTAATGACCGATAACGCATTCGCTTCAAATGAAGTCGCATAAAGCAACTTTTCATCCGGGCTTAACGCCAGCGATCTGACGCCCTGATCTTTCCAGCCACCACAATGTTTGACTGACTTTTCTTTCGCTATGGGCGCTGTAAAGGTATGCAGGATTTTCTTTTGTCCGAGGTCGAACACAACAATGCTGTTTGTGTTTTCAATAGCGGCATATAACGTATTACCATCCCGACTGATCGCCATATCATGGATATCGGCAATCTCAGCGAGCAAATCACCACTGGCCTGTTGACGACTTACCGGAGCGGGTAATGTTTCTTTGAGGGCGTTGCGTTCCTCCGCTAACTGTTGCTTTTTTGTCGTCGCTCTTGTTCAATCTCCTGCGGATAAAACGCTTCACGCAGGCTTTGCCTGACCTGTAAAACTGATTCATCAATCTGCTGCTGCGCAAGCCAGATAGCCCCGGTAAGAAGAAGACTGCCCGCAACAATAATCCCGCCTTCCGTAACAAGCCGGTTTTGCCCAGATAAACGCGCACTCAGCCAACCCAACGCGCCACCCGCAATCAGGCCGCCAATGTGACAAGCATTATCTATTCCTGTTTGCCGGGCACCATACAACAGTGTCAGCGCCACCATACCTAACAGAGAAAATACTCGCCGCTGATTTTTATGGTGCGTGCCCGTACCTGAAGCAAGCTGTGTTGCTATCGCAGCGCCAGCTATTCCCATAATTGCTCCGGATGCCCCAACGCTGATGACTATCTGCTCACTATCGCGTAACGCATAACAGGCGCTGATGAGCCCACCAAAGACGCCGGAGAATAACCAGATAATCAGGAGTCGCCATTTCCCCAGTATCCGTTCCGCCACTGCCCCCACCACCAGGAATGCAAACATATTCATCAGCAGATGAGAAACACTGCTGTGCAGAAAGACACTGCTCAATAAACGCCAGGGTTCACCCGACAACGTGAGAGAAGCAACGTTAGCGCCGAGATGGATAAGTGCGGATTGATCGACTTCTTCATAACTCATCCATTGTGCGAGGTAACAAAATATCCCAACACAGAGCGCAAAAAGGATAAGGGTTATTGCGGGTAATTGAACATTTAACGGCTTAACCGAAGATGCAGACATAAGATGATTCTTCCTTGAAAAGACAGGTAAAAAGCAATTTTCCCGTGTGCAGTTATCATCCCGGCAAACGTCCCATACCGAAAAGTTAACCCTGTCCGAAATATGACTTTTTCAGCCTGAAATTACAATCGTAATTAATTCACTTCTAAGTATTTTTTGGCATGTAAGTTGCTTTATTTACTGTGTAAGCAATGAAATCAACCGCGACGCAACCGGGTTGCACCACCACAAATCAGCGGTAGCACCAAAAAGGTGCGGTTTAAGAATTTTGCTTCGGAATGGTGCGGCGCATCTCGCAAAAACAAACAATAAAACAGCAATATCTTTACATTTAGCCAAACTAAATGTTACCTAACAGGCACAACACTGCACAATAAAGTTGCAGACGATAACAACACAAACACTCACAACGGGTATCCATGCGTTCTTAACGCAGAAGATAAAGGAGTTGGATATGCAATTACGTAAACCTGCCACAGCAATCCTCGCCCTGGCGCTTTCCGCAGGACTGGCACAGGCAGATGACGCCGCCCCGGTAGCGGGCAGTACGCTGGACAAAATCGCCAAAAACGGCGTGATTGTCGTCGGTCACCGTGAATCTTCAGTACCTTTCTCTTATTACGACAATCAGCAAAAAGTGGTGGGTTACTCGCAGGATTACTCCAACGCCATTGTTGAAGCAGTGAAAAAGAAACTCAACAAACCGGACTTGCAGGTAAAACTGATTCCGATTACCTCACAAAACCGTATTCCACTGCTGCAAAACGGCACTTTCGATTTTGAATGTGGTTCTACCACCAACAACGTCGAACGCCAAAAACAGGCGGCTTTCTCTGATACTATTTTCGTGGTCGGTACGCGCCTGCTGACCAAAAAGGGCGGCGATATCAAAGATTTTGCCGACCTGAAAGGCAAAGCCGTAGTCGTCACTTCCGGCACTACTTCTGAAGTTTTGCTCAACAAACTGAATGAAGAGCAAAAAATGAATATGCGCATCATTAGCGCCAAAGATCACGGTGACTCTTTCCGTACCCTGGAAAGCGGTCGTGCCGTTGCCTTTATGATGGATGACGCTCTGCTGGCCGGTGAACGTGCGAAAGCGAAGAAACCAGACAACTGGGATATCGTCGGCAAGCCGCAGTCTCAGGAAGCCTACGGTTGCATGTTGCGTAAAGATGATCCGCAGTTCAAAAAGCTGATGGATGACACTATCGCTCAGGTGCAGACTTCCGGTGAAGCGGAAAAATGGTTTGATAAATGGTTCAAAAATCCAATTCCGCCGAAAAACCTGAACATGAATTTCGAACTGTCAGACGAAATGAAAGCACTGTTCAAAGAACCGAATGACAAAGCACTGAACTAATTACAAGAACCAGGGGCGGAAATTCTAGCCCTCTCGATTGTTACGTAGCACGGACAGACTATACGCCTGATGGTCGTTCCCCATCGGGCCTGAAAACCGCAATACGCTGGGTAACAATCTTCGAGGGTAGCAGTTAACGCTGCTACCCTCTTTTTTCTGGAGTAGATTTATGTCTATAGACTGGAACTGGGGTATTTTTTTACAACAAGCCCCGTTCGGCAACACCACCTATCTTGGTTGGATCTGGAGTGGTTTTCAGGTGACGATCGCTTTGTCGATCTGCGCCTGGATTATCGCTTTCCTCGTCGGTTCATTTTTCGGCATTTTACGTACCGTTCCAAACCGTTTTCTCTCCGGTCTGGGTACGTTGTATGTCGAACTGTTCCGCAACGTGCCGTTGATTGTGCAATTCTTTACCTGGTATCTGGTGATCCCGGAGCTGCTGCCGGAGAAAATCGGCATGTGGTTTAAGGCCGAGCTGGATCCCAATATTCAGTTTTTCCTTTCATCCATGCTCTGCCTGGGGCTGTTTACCGCCGCCCGTGTTTGCGAACAGGTACGCGCCGCTATTCAGTCGCTGCCGCGTGGGCAGAAGAATGCCGCGCTGGCGATGGGTCTGACGCTACCGCAGGCTTACCGCTACGTGCTGTTGCCTAACGCGTATCGCGTTATCGTCCCGCCAATGACTTCCGAGATGATGAACCTGGTGAAAAACTCCGCTATCGCCTCGACTATCGGTCTGGTGGATATGGCAGCGCAGGCGGGTAAATTGCTCGACTACTCGGCCCACGCCTGGGAGTCGTTTACCGCCATTACGCTTGCGTATGTGTTGATTAACGCTTTTATCATGCTGGTGATGACGCTGGTTGAACGTAAAGTTCGCCTGCCCGGCAACATGGGGGGCAAATAATGTACGAGTTTGACTGGAGTTCCATTGTTCCTTCCCTGCCATATCTGCTCGACGGGCTGGTGATCACCCTGAAAATCACCGTCACGGCAGTCGTGATTGGTATTTTGTGGGGTACCATGCTGGCGGTGATGCGCTTGTCCAGCTTCGCGCCTGTTTCGTGGTTTGCCAAAGCCTACGTTAACGTATTCCGCTCGATTCCTTTAGTCATGGTTTTGCTGTGGTTTTACTTGATTGTGCCGGGATTTCTGCAAAATGTGCTGGGATTATCGCCAAAAAATGATATTCGTTTAATTTCGGCGATGGTGGCGTTTTCGATGTTTGAAGCGGCCTACTATTCAGAGATTATCCGTGCCGGTATTCAAAGTATTTCTCTTGGTCAGTCGAGCGCCGCGCTGGCGTTGGGAATGACTCACTGGCAGTCGATGAAACTGATTATTCTGCCGCAGGCGTTCCGCGCGATGGTGCCGCTGCTGCTCACTCAGGGCATCGTACTGTTCCAGGATACCTCGCTGGTGTATGTGTTATCTCTGGCCGATTTCTTCCGTACCGCCTCAACCATTGGTGAGCGTGATGGTACGCAGGTTGAGATGATCCTGTTTGCCGGATTTGTTTATTTCGTTATTAGTCTTAGCGCGTCGTTGTTGGTCAGCTACTTGAAAAGAAGGACAGCATAATGATTACCCTGAAAAATGTTTCAAAATGGTATGGTCACTTTCAGGTGCTGACCGACTGCTCAACCGAAGTGAAAAAAGGCGAAGTGGTGGTGGTTTGCGGCCCGTCTGGTTCCGGCAAATCAACGCTGATTAAAACCGTCAACGGCCTCGAACCAGTGCAGCAAGGTGAAATCACCGTCGATGGTATCGTGGTTAATGACAAGAAAACCGATCTGGCAAAGCTGCGTTCCCGCGTCGGGATGGTATTCCAACATTTCGAGCTGTTCCCTCATCTGTCGATTATCGAAAACCTGACCCTGGCGCAGGTGAAAGTGCTTAAACGCGATAAAGCACCGGCTCGTGAAAAAGCATTGAAATTGCTGGAGCGCGTGGGACTTTCCGCACATGCCAATAAATTTCCGGCGCAGCTTTCCGGCGGCCAGCAGCAGCGTGTGGCGATCGCTCGCGCATTGTGTATGGATCCTATTGCCATGCTGTTCGACGAACCGACATCGGCGCTGGATCCGGAGATGATCAACGAAGTGCTGGACGTAATGGTCGAACTGGCGAACGAAGGAATGACCATGATGGTGGTGACCCACGAAATGGGCTTTGCCCGTAAAGTGGCGAATCGGGTGATCTTTATGGACGAGGGTAAAATTGTCGAAGACTCGCCGAAAGACGCTTTCTTCGATGATCCGAAATCGGACCGCGCAAAAGATTTCCTCGCGAAAATCCTGCATTAATCACTCTGGCGCGCATACCCAATTGCGCGCCATCTCACGCTTTATCGTTTCGCCCCTCGTATCTGTTACATCCTGGCGTTACCCTTGTCGCAAAGAAGCACACAACAAGGAGCAACAATGGCACTGCCAATTCTGTTAGATTGCGACCCAGGTCATGACGACGCTATCGCAATAGTTCTCGCCCTCGCCTCACCAGAGCTTGATGTCAAAGCAATTACGTCTTCCGCCGGAAACCAGACACCAGAAAAAACCTTACGCAATGTTCTGCGTATGCTGACCTTGCTTAATCGCACCGATATTCCGGTAGCAGGCGGCGCGGTAAAACCGTTAATGCGTGAGTTGATTATCGCGGACAATGTGCACGGCGAAAGCGGTCTCGACGGCCCGGCATTACCGGAACCGGCGTTCGCACCGCAAAACTGTACGGCGGTAGAGCTAATGGCGAAAACGCTGCGTGAAAGTGCGGAACCTATCACGATTGTGTCTACCGGACCGCAAACTAACGTTGCCTTGCTGCTCAATAGCCATCCGGAACTGCATAGCAAAATTGCCCGTATCGTGATTATGGGCGGCGCAATGGGGCTGGGTAACTGGACGCCTGCGGCTGAATTTAATATTTACGTTGACCCGGAAGCGGCAGAAATTGTCTTCCAGTCAGGGATCCCGGTGGTGATGGCCGGTCTGGATGTTACTCACAGAGCACAAATCCACGTTGAAGACACTGAGCGTTTCCGCGCGATTGGCAACCCTGTTTCAACCATTGTTGCCGAACTGCTGGATTTCTTCCTCGAATATCATAAAGACGAAAAATGGGGCTTTGTCGGCGCACCGCTGCATGACCCATGCACCATCGCCTGGCTGTTGAAACCGGAGTTGTTTACCACTGTTGAGCGCTGGGTTGGCGTGGAAACACAAGGGAAATATACCCAGGGTATGACGGTTGTTGATTATTATTATCTGACTGGCAATAAACCGAATGCAACTGTAATGGTCGATGTTGATCGTCAGGGCTTTGTTGATTTACTGGCTGATCGTCTGAAATTTTACGCTTAACAACTCGCCGGATGACATTACGTCATCCGGCACCATTCATTACGGCTCGAACGGGCGTCTCTGGAACTGATCATGACCACATTTCGGGCATAGCATCAGCACTTCCGGTGTGTAGATCGGGAGATGGAAGTGACATTTCTCGCAGACCAGATTTCCCAGCCCAACCACTTCTCCGCTGTGATAAACCCCGTGATGATTGAGGTCCTGGAAAACTTCGCGCCATTCAAGCTGCGTTTTATCGGTGATGTCTGCCAGCTCCTGCCACAAGCTTTCTTTAATCACCCGCATAAAGACGCTGTCAGATTCTTCTTTCAGGCTCTCTTCATAGCTCATGGCGAACTCTTCCAGGTCACGTCTGACAGCTCGCGTCAGCTCATCGACCTCGGTTCGCGTTAACTCCCCTGTTTTTATTACGCGCTCGCGCGCCTGTTCCACCAGTGCGTCGATATCACGTTCGCCATTACGCAGGCGTTCGCTCAGTGACGCGACCAGTTCACGGTAATATTGAGCAACCTTGTTCATCGTTTCATCTCCCGGGTCGTTAACTGACTATAATAATAGACGTTCTTTGTTCCTTGCTTTGCTAATACGCCCACAAACTCTGTAAATTAATGTATGAATAATCCGGGCATCATTTCAACGTCGAGTGCGCGAAAGGCTGTTTTGACGCGGACGTTTGGGCTATGCTATGCGGATCTGAAAAACCACCTCAACGCTACATTTGTAGCCGTATTGAAAACAGGACCACTGGCTGCCATGCAAGAGCAATACCGCCCGGAAGAGATAGAATCCAAAGTACAGCTTCATTGGGATGAGAAGCGCACATTTGAAGTAACCGAAGACGAGAGCAAAGAGAAGTATTACTGCCTGTCTATGCTTCCCTATCCTTCTGGTCGACTACACATGGGCCACGTACGTAACTACACCATCGGTGACGTGATCGCCCGCTACCAGCGTATGCTGGGCAAAAACGTCCTGCAGCCGATCGGCTGGGACGCGTTTGGTCTGCCTGCGGAAGGCGCGGCGGTGAAAAACAACACCGCGCCAGCACCGTGGACGTACGACAACATCGCGTATATGAAAAACCAGCTCAAAATGCTGGGCTTTGGTTATGACTGGAGCCGCGAGCTGGCAACCTGTACGCCGGAATACTACCGTTGGGAACAGAAATTCTTCACCGAGCTGTATAAAAAAGGCCTGGTATATAAGAAGACTTCTGCGGTCAACTGGTGCCCGAACGACCAGACCGTACTGGCGAACGAACAAGTTATCGACGGCTGCTGCTGGCGCTGCGATACCAAAGTTGAACGTAAAGAGATCCCGCAGTGGTTTATCAAAATCACTGCTTACGCTGACGAGCTGCTCAACGATCTGGATAAACTGGATCACTGGCCAGACACCGTTAAAACCATGCAGCGTAACTGGATCGGTCGTTCCGAAGGCGTGGAAATCACCTTCAACGTTAACAACTATGACAACACGCTGACCGTTTACACTACCCGCCCGGACACCTTTATGGGTTGTACCTACCTGGCGGTAGCGGCGGGTCATCCGCTGGCGCAGAAAGCGGCAGAAAATAATCCTGAACTGGCAGCCTTTATTGACGAATGCCGTAATACCAAAGTTGCCGAAGCTGAAATGGCGACGATGGAGAAAAAAGGCGTCGATACTGGCTTTAAAGCGGTTCACCCATTAACGGGCGAAGAAATTCCCGTTTGGGCAGCAAACTTCGTATTGATGGAGTACGGCACGGGCGCAGTTATGGCGGTTCCGGGTCACGACCAGCGCGACTACGAGTTTGCCTCTAAATATGGCCTGAACATCAAGCCAGTTATTCTGGCGGCTGACGGTTCTGAACCGGATCTCTCCCAGCAAGCCCTGACTGAAAAAGGCGTGCTGTTCAACTCTGGCGAGTTCAACGGTCTTGACCATGAAGCGGCCTTCAACGCCATCGCCGATAAACTGACTGCGATGGGCGTTGGCGAGCGTAAAGTGAACTACCGCCTGCGCGACTGGGGTGTTTCTCGTCAGCGTTACTGGGGCGCGCCGATTCCGATGGTGACGCTGGAAGACGGTACCGTAATGCCGACCCCGGACGACCAGCTGCCGGTGATCCTGCCGGAAGATGTGGTGATGGACGGCATTACCAGCCCGATTAAAGCAGATCCGGAGTGGGCAAAAACTACCGTTAACGGTATGCCAGCGCTGCGTGAAACCGACACTTTCGACACCTTTATGGAGTCCTCCTGGTACTATGCGCGCTACACTTGCCCGCAGTACAAAGAAGGTATGCTGGATTCTAAAGCGGCTAACTACTGGCTGCCGGTGGATATCTACATTGGTGGTATCGAACACGCCATTATGCACCTGCTCTACTTCCGCTTCTTCCACAAACTGATGCGTGATGCAGGCATGGTGAACTCTGACGAACCAGCGAAACAGTTGCTGTGTCAGGGTATGGTGCTGGCAGATGCCTTCTACTATGTTGGCGAAAACGGCGAACGTAACTGGGTTTCCCCGGTTGATGCTATCGTTGAACGTGACGAGAAAGGCCGTATCGTGAAAGCGAAAGATGCGGCAGGCCATGAACTGGTTTATACCGGCATGAGCAAAATGTCCAAGTCGAAGAACAACGGTATCGACCCGCAGGTGATGGTTGAACGTTACGGCGCGGACACCGTTCGTCTGTTTATGATGTTTGCTTCTCCGGCTGATATGACTCTCGAATGGCAGGAATCCGGCGTAGAAGGGGCTAACCGCTTCCTGAAACGTGTCTGGAAACTGGTGTACGAGCATACAGCAAAAGGTGATGTTGCGACACTGAACGTTGATGCACTGACTGAAGATCAGAAAGCGCTGCGTCGTGATGTGCATAAAACTATCGCTAAAGTGACCGATGATATCGGCCGTCGTCAGACCTTCAACACCGCAATTGCGGCGATTATGGAGCTGATGAACAAACTGGCGAAAGCACCGACCGATGGCGAGCAGGATCGCGCTCTGATGCAGGAAGCTCTGCTGGCCGTTGTCCGTATGCTTAACCCGTTCACCCCGCACATCTGCTTCACGCTGTGGCAGGAACTGAAAGGCGAAGGCGATATCGACAACGCGCCGTGGCCGGTTGCTGACGAAAAAGCGATGGTGGAAGACTCCACGCTGGTCGTGGTGCAGGTTAACGGTAAAGTCCGTGCCAAAATCACCGTTCCGGTGGACGCAACGGAAGAACAGGTTCGCGAACGTGCTGGCCAGGAACATCTGGTAGCAAAATATCTTGATGGCGTTACTGTACGTAAAGTGATTTACGTACCAGGTAAACTCCTCAATCTGGTCGTTGGCTAAGCGCGGGAGGAAGCGTGCGATATCTGGCAACATTGTTGTTATCTCTGGCGGTGTTAATCACCGCCGGGTGTGGCTGGCATCTGCGTGATACCACGCAGGTTCCTTCCACTATGAAGGTCATGATCCTGGACTCAGGCGATCCGAACGGGCCATTAAGCCGTGCGGTGCGTAACCAGTTACGTCTGAATGGTGTCGAGTTGCTTGATAAAGAAACCACGCGTAAGGACGTTCCATCCTTGCGTTTGGGTAAAGTGAGCATCGCGAAAGATACCGCATCGGTATTCCGTAACGGTCAAACAGCAGAGTATCAGATGATCATGACGGTTAATGCGACCGTGTTGATCCCCGGCCGTGATATCTACCCGATTAGCGCCAAAGTCTTCCGTTCGTTCTTCGATAACCCGCAAATGGCGTTAGCGAAAGATAACGAACAAGACATGATCGTAAAAGAGATGTACGACCGTGCTGCCGAACAGCTGATTCGTAAGCTGCCAAGCATCCGTGCTGCGGATATTCGTTCCGACGAAGAACAGACGTCGACCACAACGGATACTCCGGCAACGCCTGCACGCGTCTCCACCACGCTGGGTAACTGATGATTCGGTTGTACCCGGAACAACTCCGCGCGCAGCTCAATGAAGGGCTGCGCGCGGCGTATCTTTTACTTGGTAACGATCCTCTGTTATTGCAGGAAAGCCAGGACGCTGTTCGTCAGGTAGCTGCGGCACAAGGATTCGAAGAACACCACACTTTTTCCATTGATCCCAACACTGACTGGAATGCGATCTTTTCGTTATGCCAGGCCATGAGTCTGTTTGCCAGTCGACAAACGCTATTGCTGTTGTTACCAGAAAACGGACCGAATGCGGCGATCAATGAACAACTTCTCACACTCACCGGACTTCTGCATGACGACCTGCTGTTGATCGTCCGCGGTAATAAATTAAGCAAAGCGCAAGAAAATTCCGCCTGGTTTACTGCTCTTGCGAATCGCAGCGTGCAGGTGACCTGTCAGACACCGGAGCAGGCTCAGCTTCCCCGCTGGGTTGCTGCGCGCGCAAAACAGCTCAATTTAGAACTAGATGACGCGGCGAATCAGGTGCTCTGCTACTGTTATGAAGGTAACCTGCTGGCGCTGGCTCAGGCACTGGAGCGTTTATCGCTGCTCTGGCCAGACGGCAAATTGACATTACCGCGCGTTGAACAGGCGGTGAATGATGCCGCGCATTTCACCCCTTTTCATTGGGTTGATGCTTTGTTGATGGGAAAAAGTAAGCGCGCGTTGCATATTCTTCAGCAACTGCGTCTGGAAGGCAGCGAGCCGGTTATTTTGTTGCGCACATTACAACGTGAACTGTTGTTACTGGTTAACCTGAAACGCCAGTCTGCCCATACGCCACTGCGTGCGTTGTTTGATAAGCATCGGGTATGGCAGAACCGCCGGGGCATGATGGGCGAGGCGTTAAATCGCTTAAGCCAGCCGCAGTTACGTCAGGCTGTGCAACTCCTGACACGAACGGAACTCACCCTCAAACAAGATTACGGTCAGTCAGTGTGGGCAGAGCTGGAAGGGTTATCTCTTCTGTTGTGCCATAAACCCCTGGCGGACGTATTTATCGACGGTTGATATGAAATCTTTACAGGCTCTGTTTGGCGGCACCTTTAATCCGGTGCACTATGGTCATCTTAAACCCGTGGAAACGCTGGCGAATTTGATTGGTCTGACGCGGGTCACAATAATCCCTAATAATGTTCCTCCGCATCGTCCCCAGCCGGAAGCGAACAGCGTGCAGCGTAAACACATGCTTGAACTGGCGATTGCCGACAAGCCATTATTTACTCTTGATGAACGCGAGCTAAAGCGCAATGCCCCCTCTTACACTGCGCAAACACTGAAAGAGTGGCGGCAGGAACAAGGGCCGGACGTGCCGCTGGCGTTTATTATTGGTCAGGATTCATTGCTGACCTTTCCGACCTGGTACGAATACGAAACGATACTCGACAATGCACATTTGATCGTCTGTCGGCGTCCAGGTTACCCACTTGAAATGGCGCAACCGCAATACCAGCAATGGCTGGAAGATCATTTGACACATAACCCGGAAGATCTTCACCTTCAGCCTGCCGGTAAAATTTATCTGGCTGAAACACCGTGGTTTAACATCTCGGCGACCATCATCCGCGAACGTTTGCAAAACGGTGAATCGTGTGAGGATTTATTGCCGGAACCGGTATTGACTTACATTAACCAACAAGGCTTGTATCGCTGATACCTGTCGTTACGGAGGGCATGATGCGACTGTGGTTAATTCGTCATGGCGAAACACAAGCGAATGTCGATGGTCTGTACAGCGGTCATGCGCCCACACCCCTGACCGCACGCGGTATTGAGCAAGCGCAAAATCTGCATACACTGCTACATGATGTTTCCTTTGACCTGGTTTTATGCAGTGAACTGGAACGGGCACAGCATACCGCGCGACTGGTTCTCAGTGACCGCCAGCTCCCCGTTCATATCATCCCTGAACTCAACGAAATGTTTTTTGGTGACTGGGAGATGCGACATCATCGCGACCTCATGCAAGAAGATGCCGAAAACTATAGCGCGTGGTGCAATGACTGGCAGCATGCTATCCCCACGAACGGTGAAGGATTTCAGGCATTTTCACAACGTGTGGAACGCTTTATCGCAAGGCTTAGTGAATATCAGCACTATCAGAATATTTTAATCGTCAGCCATCAGGGCGTACTGAGTCTGTTAATTGCTCGTTTAATTGGCATGCCTGCCGAGTCTATGTGGCATTTTCGCGTTGACCAGGGGTGTTGGAGCGCCATTGATATCAACCAAAAATTCGCGACGCTACGCGTCCTCAATAGCCGTGCCATCGGGGTCGAGAATGCATGACTTTTCTGTTTTTTTACGGGTAAGCCGCAACGACCATTGACAGCCCCGGGCAGGCTGATATTCTCCGCAGCCAGACTTTTTCCGCCAGACACGACTTTGTAGAAATTGTTTTACAAAAATGGCGATGCAATCTGCGGCGCGGGGTGGGATGATAGCCCACTTTCGAAAGCCGATTCGGCGACAATTGTCCCGAAATCGCCTCTGGTTCAGGTATACTGACAGACCATTTTTATCTATTTGATTCACCCAGGGGGAAAACTTGCAGGGTAAAGCACTCCAGGATTTTGTTATCGACAAAATTGATGACCTCAAAGGTCAGGACATCATCGCCTTAGACGTTCAAGGCAAATCCAGCATCACCGACTGCATGATCATCTGTACGGGTACGTCCAGCCGTCATGTTATGTCCATTGCTGACCACGTTGTGCAGGAGTCTCGCGCAGCGGGCCTGTTACCGCTCGGCGTAGAAGGTGAAAACAGCGCCGACTGGATTGTCGTGGATTTGGGCGATGTGATTGTCCATGTCATGCAGGAAGAGAGCCGTCGCCTGTATGAACTGGAAAAACTCTGGAGTTAATGCGTGAAGCTGCAACTTGTCGCCGTGGGAACGAAAATGCCGGACTGGGTACAAACCGGTTTTACCGAGTACCTGCGTCGTTTTCCGAAAGATATGCCCTTCGAGCTGATTGAAATTCCGGCCGGAAAACGCGGCAAGAATGCGGACATCAAGCGCATACTCGACAAAGAGGGTGAGCAGATGTTGGCGGCCGCAGGCAAAAACCGCATTGTCACCCTCGATATTCCAGGCAAGCCCTGGGATACGCCGCAGTTAGCCGCTGAGCTGGAACGCTGGAAGCTGGATGGTCGCGACGTCAGTCTACTGATTGGCGGGCCTGAAGGGTTGTCGCCTGCCTGTAAAGCGGCGGCGGAGCAGAGCTGGTCGCTGTCGGCGCTTACCCTCCCCCATCCGCTGGTTCGCGTGCTGGTCGCAGAGAGTCTGTACCGGGCGTGGAGCATCACCACCAACCATCCTTATCACCGTGAGTGATAAGGGAGCTTTGAGTAGAAAACGCAGCGGATGAAACTACAGAACTCTTTTCGCGACTATACGGCAGAGTCCGCGCTGTTTGTGCGCCGGGCGCTGGTCGCCTTTTTGGGGATTTTGCTGCTGACCGGCGTGCTTATCGCCAACCTGTATAATCTGCAAATTGTTCGCTTTACCGACTACCAGACTCGCTCTAATGAAAACCGCATTAAGCTGGTGCCTATCGCGCCCAGCCGCGGCATTATCTACGACCGTAATGGTATCCCTCTGGCCCTCAACCGCACTATCTACCAGATAGAAATGATGCCAGAGAAAGTCGATAACGTGCAGCAAACGCTGGACGCTTTGCGCAGCGTGGTTGATCTGACCGATGACGATATTGCTGCATTCCGAAAAGAGCGCGCACGTTCACACCGTTTCACCTCTATTCCGGTGAAAACTAACCTGACCGAAGTACAAGTAGCTCGCTTTGCCGTCAATCAGTACCGTTTTCCGGGTGTCGAAGTTAAAGGCTATAAACGTCGTTACTATCCTTACGGTTCGGCGTTGACCCACGTCATCGGCTATGTGTCGAAAATCAACGATAAAGACGTCGAACGCCTGAATAATGACGGCAAACTGGCCAACTATGCGGCAACGCATGATATCGGTAAGCTGGGCATTGAGCGTTACTATGAAGACGTGCTGCACGGTCAGACCGGTTATGAAGAGGTTGAAGTTAACAACCGTGGGCGTGTTATCCGCCAGTTAAAAGAAGTACCACCGCAAGCCGGACACGATATTTACCTGACGCTGGATCTCAAACTCCAGCAATATATTGAAACGCTGCTGGCGGGTAGCCGCGCAGCTGTGGTTGTCACCGATCCGCGTACAGGTGGGGTACTGGCGCTGGTTTCCACGCCTAGTTATGACCCAAACCTGTTTGTTGACGGTATCTCCAGCAAAGATTATTCCGCCTTGTTGAACGACCCGAATACACCGCTGGTGAACCGCGCCACACAGGGGGTTTATCCTCCCGCGTCTACAGTTAAACCCTATGTGGCGGTTTCGGCATTGAGCGCCGGGGTGATCACGCGCAATACGACGCTGTTTGACCCAGGCTGGTGGCAACTGCCAGGTTCGGAAAAACGTTATCGTGACTGGAAAAAATGGGGCCACGGGCGTCTGAATGTCACAAGATCGCTGGAAGAATCTGCGGATACCTTCTTCTATCAGGTGGCCTACGATATGGGGATCGATCGCCTCTCCGAATGGATGGGTAAATTCGGTTATGGTCATTACACCGGTATCGACCTGGCGGAAGAACGTTCCGGCAACATGCCTACCCGCGAATGGAAACAGAAACGCTTTAAAAAACCGTGGTATCAGGGTGACACCATTCCGGTTGGTATCGGTCAGGGTTACTGGACAGCGACCCCAATCCAGATGAGTAAGGCACTGATGATCCTGATTAATGACGGTATCGTGAAGGTTCCTCATTTGCTGATGAGCACCGCCGAAGACGGCAAACAGGTGCCATGGGTACAGCCGCATGAACCGCCCGTCGGCGATATTCATTCCGGTTACTGGGAGCTGGCGAAAGACGGTATGTACGGTGTTGCTAACCGCCCTAACGGTACGGCGCATAAATACTTTGCCAGCGCACCGTACAAAATTGCGGCGAAATCCGGTACCGCTCAGGTCTTCGGTCTGAAAGCGAACGAAACCTATAATGCGCACAAAATTGCCGAGCGTTTACGTGACCACAAACTGATGACCGCCTTTGCGCCATACAACAATCCGCAAGTGGCTGTCGCCATGATTCTGGAGAACGGTGGTGCGGGTCCGGCGGTTGGTACACTGATGCGCCAGATCCTCGACCACATTATGCTGGGTGATAACAACACCGATCTGCCTGCGGAAAATCCAGCGGTTGCCGCAGCGGAGGACCATTAATCATGACGGATAATCCGAATAAAAAAACATTCTGGGATAAAGTCCATCTCGATCCCACAATGCTGCTGATCTTACTGGCATTGCTGGTTTACAGCGCCCTGGTTATCTGGAGCGCCAGCGGTCAGGATATTGGCATGATGGAGCGTAAAATCGGCCAAATCGCGATGGGTCTGGTCATCATGGTGGTGATGGCGCAAATTCCTCCACGCGTTTATGAAGGCTGGGCCCCCTATCTCTATATCATCTGTATTATTTTGCTGGTGGCGGTAGATGCTTTCGGTGCCATCTCTAAAGGTGCTCAACGCTGGCTGGACCTCGGTATTGTTCGTTTTCAGCCGTCGGAAATTGCCAAAATAGCCGTACCACTGATGGTTGCGCGCTTTATCAACCGCGACGTTTGCCCGCCATCGTTGAAGAACACTGGCATCGCGCTGGTGCTGATATTTATGCCCACGCTGCTGGTGGCTGCACAGCCTGACCTGGGAACATCAATCCTCGTTGCGCTTTCCGGTCTGTTTGTACTGTTCCTCTCTGGCCTTAGCTGGCGTCTGATTGGCGTCGCAGTAGTGCTGGTGGCGGCGTTCATTCCGATTCTGTGGTTCTTCCTGATGCATGATTACCAGCGCCAGCGCGTAATGATGCTCCTGGACCCGGAATCAGACCCACTCGGCGCGGGCTATCACATTATTCAGTCTAAAATTGCTATTGGCTCCGGCGGATTACGCGGCAAAGGCTGGCTGCACGGCACTCAGTCACAGCTTGAATTTCTCCCCGAACGCCATACCGACTTTATCTTCGCGGTACTGGCGGAAGAGCTGGGATTAGTGGGCATTCTGATTCTGCTCGCTCTCTACATTCTGCTGATCATGCGCGGGCTGTGGATAGCCGCCAGAGCGCAAACCACCTTTGGTCGCGTCATGGCTGGTGGCTTAATGCTGATATTATTCGTTTATGTCTTCGTAAATATTGGTATGGTAAGCGGTATTCTGCCGGTTGTAGGGGTTCCGCTCCCACTGGTCAGTTATGGAGGATCGGCGCTAATTGTGCTGATGGCTGGGTTCGGGATTGTAATGTCAATCCACACCCACAGGAAAATGTTGTCGAAAAGCGTGTAAGAGGTGCGCAATGCGTAAGCAGTGGCTCGGGATCTGCATCGCGGCAGGAATGCTCGCGGCATGTACAAGCGATGATGGTCAGCAACAGACGGTAAGTGTACCGCAGCCTGCGGTATGTAACGGCCCCATAGTTGAAATTAGCGGGGCGGACCCGCGTTTCGAACCACTGAACGCGACGGCAAATCAGGATTACCAGCGCGACGGTAAAAGCTACAAAATCGTGCAGGATCCGTCTCGATTTAGCCAGGCGGGACTGGCGGCAATCTATGATGCCGAACCAGGCAGTAACCTGACGGCCTCTGGCGAAGCTTTCGATCCGACACAGCTGACGGCGGCCCATCCAACGCTTCCGATCCCCAGCTACGCCAGAATCACTAACCTGGCTAACGGGCGAATGATCGTGGTGCGCATTAATGATCGCGGCCCTTACGGCAACGACCGCGTTATTTCGCTTTCTCGCGCGGCAGCTGACCGTCTTAACACGTCAAACAACACCAAAGTTCGTATCGATCCGATTATTGTCGCCCAGGATGGTTCGCTTTCTGGTCCTGGTATGGCTTGTACCACAGTCGCCAAACAGACTTACGCCCTGCCTGCACCTCCCGATTTAAGCGGTGGCGCGGGAACAAGTTCAGTGTCTGGCCCGCAGGGTGACATTCTTCCGGTCAGTAATTCGACGCTAAAAAGCGAAGATCCGACCGGCGCGCCGGTAACCAGTAGCGGTTTCCTCGGCGCACCAACGACCTTAGCGCCTGGTGTACTGGAAGGCAGCGAACCGACGCCTGCGCCACAGCCCGTTGTTACAGCTCCGTCGACAACGCCTGCAACCTCGCCTGCAATGGTGACACCGCAAGCCGCCTCGCAAAGCGCCAGCGGCAACTTTATGGTGCAAGTCGGGGCCGTTAGCGATCAGGCTCGTGCGCAACAGTACCAACAGCAACTGGGACAGAAGTTCGGCGTCCCCGGTCGCGTAACTCAAAATGGCGCGGTCTGGCGGATCCAGCTTGGCCCCTTCGCCAGCAAAGCCGAAGCCAGTACCTTGCAGCAACGTTTGCAAACCGAAGCCCAATTACAGTCATTTATTACCACCGCGCAGTAGCGTAAAGCAGGCATCTGATGTGTCAATTTCTGTAAATGACGTTAACAAAGTCACGCGGAAAGTCAGATGCCTGCCGGTAGTGCATTTGCTATAGTAGGGCACTTTTTTTAATTCCATCACGGATGTCGTAGTTCAGACCATGAATACCATTTTTTCCGCTCGTATCATGAAGCGCCTGGCGCTCACCACGGCTCTTTGCACAGCCTTTATCTCTGCTGCACATGCCGATGACCTGAATATCAAAACTATGATCCCGGGTGTACCGCAGATCGATGCGGAGTCCTACATCCTGATTGACTATAACTCCGGCAAAGTGCTCGCCGAACAGAACGCAGATGTCCGCCGCGATCCTGCCAGCCTGACCAAAATGATGACCAGTTACGTTATCGGCCAAGCAATGAAAGCCGGTAAATTTAAAGAAACTGATTTAGTCACTATCGGCAACGACGCATGGGCCACCGGTAACCCGGTGTTTAAAGGTTCTTCGCTGATGTTCCTCAAACCGGGCATGCAGGTTCCGGTTTCTCAGCTGATCCGCGGTATTAACCTGCAATCGGGTAACGATGCTTGTGTCGCCATGGCCGATTTTGCCGCTGGTAGCCAGGACGCTTTTGTTGGCTTGATGAACAGCTACGTTAACGCACTGGGCCTGAAAAATACCCACTTCCAGACGGTACATGGTCTGGATGCTGATGGTCAGTACAGCTCCGCGCGAGATATGGCGCTGATCGGCCAGGCATTGATCCGTGACGTACCGAATGAATACTCGATCTATAAAGAAAAAGAATTTACGTTTAACGGTATTCGCCAGCTGAACCGTAACGGCCTGTTATGGGATAACAGCCTGAATGTCGACGGCATCAAAACCGGACACACTGACAAAGCAGGTTACAACCTTGTTGCTTCTGCGACTGAAGGCCAGATGCGCTTGATTTCTGCGGTGATGGGCGGACGTACTTTTAAAGGCCGTGAAGCCGAAAGTAAAAAACTGCTAACCTGGGGCTTCCGTTTCTTCGAAACCGTTAACCCACTGAAAGTAGGTAAAGAGTTCGCCTCTGAACCGGTTTGGTTTGGTGATTCTGATCGCGCTTCGTTAGGGGTTGATAAAGACGTGTACCTGACCATTCCGCGTGGTCGCATGAAAGATCTGAAAGCCAGCTATGTGCTGAACAGCAGTGAATTGCATGCGCCGCTGCAAAAGAATCAGGTCGTCGGAACTATCAACTTCCAGCTTGATGGCAAAACGATCGAGCAACGCCCGCTGGTTGTGTTGCAAGAAATCCCGGAAGGTAACTTCTTCGGCAAAATCATTGATTACATTAAATTAATGTTCCATCACTGGTTTGGCTAAAAATTGAACACTTGAAAGTGTAATTTCCGTCCCCATATACTAAGCATCAGTAAAAAACTCCCGCCTTCTGGCGGGAGTTGCTATTTAATTACGTTACGCCGGAGCTGACATGAAAACCAAACTTAACGAACTGCTTGAATTCCCTACTCCTTTTACTTACAAAGTTATGGGGCAGGCGTTACCTGAGCTGGTTGATCAGGTGGTTGAAGTGGTACAGCGCCATGCGCCAGGTGACTACACCCCAACGGTAAAACCAAGCAGCAAAGGCAACTACCACTCGGTATCTATCACTATCAACGCCACTCATATCGAGCAGGTTGAAACACTGTATGAAGAACTGGGCAAAATCGATATTGTCCGCATGGTTCTGTAACTCGCTTCTCCGTTACCCGGCCCCTGGTCGGGTAACTCCCCTCTCCTCGCTGTGATATACTTTTCCCCCACTTTTACTCATTCTCCACGGAGATGCCGTTTTGTATCAGGATAAAATTCTTGTCCGCCAGCTCGGTCTTCAGCCTTACGAGCCAATCTCCCAGGCTATGCATGAATTCACCGATACCCGCGATGATAGTACCCTTGATGAAATCTGGCTGGTCGAGCACTATCCGGTATTCACCCAAGGGCAGGCAGGAAAGGCGGAGCACATTTTAATGCCGGGTGATATTCCGGTGATTCAGAGCGATCGCGGTGGGCAGGTGACTTATCACGGGCCGGGGCAACAGGTGATGTATGTGTTGCTTAACCTGAAACGCCGTAAACTCGGTGTGCGTGAACTGGTGACCTTGCTTGAGCAAACAGTGGTGAATACCCTGGCTGAACTGGGTATAGAAGCGCATCCTCGGGCTGACGCGCCTGGTGTCTATGTCGGGGAAAAGAAAATTTGCTCACTGGGTTTACGTATTCGACGCGGTTGTTCATTCCACGGTCTGGCATTAAACGTCAATATGGATCTTTCACCATTTTTACGTATTAATCCTTGTGGGTATGCCGGAATGGAAATGGCTAAAATATCACAATGGAAACCCGAAGCGACGACTAATAATATTGCACCACGTTTACTGGAAAATATTTTAGCGCTACTAAACAATCCTGACTTCGAATATATTACCGCTTAATTGCATACCTCAATGGCCCAATTTACACTGGGTCATTACTCATAATACCTGCTAATGCTTTACATCTCCTTCGCGTTTGTATACTTTCTTTATCACTTGCAGAAATGCGGTGCTACGCCTTGCTCCGTAACTCACCCCATTGATTAACCTATTGAAATAGTTGATTATGGTGAGCAAAAGCGTTCCGTTCCAATTAGACATAAGATTATTGTAATTTTTTTAAATATTATTTTTCCATGAATAAAATTGGAGTAAGTGCGTGGATAGTAATAATCAAATTGAACCTTGTTTAAGCAGAAAGTCGTCAGAAGGTAAACCACAAATATTTACAACCTTACGAAATATTGATCTTAACCTTCTGACTATTTTTGAAGCTGTATATGTACATAAAGGGATCGTTAATGCAGCGAAAGTGCTTAATCTGACCCCCTCGGCAATCAGTCAGTCTATTCAGAAACTGCGCGGGTAATGACTCCAACTTATTGATAGTGTTTTATGTTCAGATAATGCCCGATGACT
>ERZ773115.663-NODE-663-length-36622-cov-12.468701_pt1 | contig 36622 bp, 32 predicted proteins | sample MGYA00511116_ERZ773115 | MGnify/ENA primary metagenome ERZ773115 (study PRJEB29015, sample SAMEA2737869) | human gut metagenome | biome: human gut; feature: human-associated habitat; material: faeces | place: China | collected 2012 ... | reverse complement strand
CGTATGCCGCCATCATTCAGGCGGTCTGGGGGTATTCGGACTATGGCAGCGTCAAGAAGCTGCAAGTCAACATGAAGAACATCCGCAAGAAAATGGGCGTGACGCCTGGTGAAAAGCGCTACATCATCAATGAGCTTGGCGTCGGATACCGGATGCTGGCGGAGGATGAGGCATAGCGCTGCCAAAGTTCTGCGCCGCTTGACAGGCGTGGTACAACACAAATGAGCTTTTTCCGTTTCTATACCAAACGGAGAAGGCTCATTTTTTGTTTGGAGGATCAAAAATGAAGAGAACATTCAGCACGGAGCTTGCCTATGTATTCGGCATCGTATTTGTCGCGCGGGGCGTTGTCCTGATGGAAAAGGCCGACTTCGGCGTTTCCATGGTGGTCGCGCCTGCATACCTTCTTTACCGTTGGCTGTCTCCCGTGTGGAGCTTCGTCACCTTCGGCATGGCGGAATACTGCTTGCAGGCTGTGCTGCTGCTCGCCATGTGCCTGCTGCTGCGCTTCCGCGTGTCATATCTCTTCTCCTTTGTCACGGCGGTCGTCTACGGCTTTGTGCTGGACGCTTTCATGCTGCTTGGCGCCGCGCTTCCGGCGGGCAGCGTCTGGCTGCGCGTGATCTACTATGCGCTGGGGATGTTTTTTTGCGCGGCCGGTGTTTCCGCCATGTTCCACACCTAGTTTGTGCCAAAGGAAAAGCGCAGTGCGGGGACGGAGAAAACTGAGATTTGGGAGAATAGCAAGCACATCCGGTGTCCGGACACACGGTCGAAATGCGCGTTTCAGCCCTGCGGGCAGACTGCACATTTCGACTTTTGGGATGCTCCCAAACCCTGCCTGATTTTTGCAAAATCGCCGTGGATCCGGGGAATCGCACGCGAACTTAACGACATCTTTGCAATGACGCTTTTTTGTGATTTTGAAGCCTCTCAGGCCGCCATTTCCGCGATGATTTCCCGGCTTTTCACACGGAAATTGGCATACAGATTTTTACTGAATGCCATTGCGTAACTGCATTGTTTGCTGTATAATTAAATAGCCAAATAGTCATATCTCGCATAGCAGATCGCGGAATATGACTATTTGCGGGAGATTTTAAGTTGTCCTTGCCGGGGGAATGATACCCTGCAAGACTGATAGGAACCGAATTACATGTACAGACGATATGTGAAGCGCATCATTGACGTGATTTTGTCACTGGTCGGTCTGATCCTGGCCTCGTGGCTGTTTCTGCTTATCATGATTGCCATCGAGATCGACGATCCCGGCCCGGTGTTTTTCTCACAGAAGCGCGTGGGCATCCACAAAAAATATTTTCAGCTCTATAAATTCCGCAGCATGAAGATGTCCACGCCACACGATATGCCCACGCATCTTCTTGAGAATCCGGAGCAGTACATCACACGGGTGGGGAAATTCCTGCGCAAGACATCGCTGGATGAGATTCCGCAGCTCTGGAACATTCTGCGGGGTGATATGAGCGTCATCGGCCCGCGCCCGGCCCTCTGGAATCAGGAGGACCTGCTGGCTGAGCGCGACAAGTACGGTGCCAACGATGTAAAGCCGGGCCTGTCCGGCTGGGCGCAGATCTGCGGCCGGGATGAACTGGAGATTTCTGACAAGGCGCGTCTGGACGGCGAGTATGTGCAGCGTATGAGCTTCGGCTTTGATTGCCGCTGCTTCTTCGGAACGGCCATTTCCGCATTGAGCGGAGACGGCGTGGTGGAGGGCGGCACCGGGGAGCTGCACAGGATGGAGAACAAGAAATGAAGATTCTGATCGCAACCAACCATTCCTATATGTTCTACCGCTTCCGCAAGGAGCTGGTGGAGGCGTTGATGCAGGAGCACGAGGTCATTCTCAGCACGCCCTTTGTGGGGCATGAGGACGATCTGCAGGCCATGGGGCTGCGCTGCATCGAGACGGATATTGACCGCCGCAGCATCAACCCCTTCAAGGATATGAAGCTGCTGAAGACGTACCGGCAGATGCTGGACGAGCTTCAGCCGGACATGGTCGTTACCTATTCCATCAAGCCCAATATCTATATGGGCACAGCCTGCAAGGCCAAGGGTATCCCATACGTCGCCAACGTGCAGGGACTGGGCACGGCGTTTGAAAAGCTGGTGCTGTCGTCTGTGGTGTCGGTGATGTATCGCAGCGCTCTGCGCAAGGCAAAAACGGTGTTCTTCGAGAATGAGGAGAACGCCCAGTTTTTCCTGAACAAAAAGATCATCTCCCACCGGCAGGTAAGTGTGCTTCCCGGTGCGGGCATCAATCTGGACGAGTATCCCTGCGTTCCCATGGGGGATGACGGCGTGTGCAGCTTCCTGTTTGTGGGGCGCATTATGAAGGAAAAGGGCGTGGACGAGTTTTTCTCTGCGGCCAGAACGCTGAAAGCGGAATTTGGTGAGGAGGTCGCCTTCGATGTGGTGGGCTTTTATGAGGACGCCTACAAAGAGCAGGTGGATCAGCTGGTTGCCGATGGTATCGTGCGTTTTCATGGGTTCCAGACGGATGTGCATCCGTTTTATGAGGCGGCGGACTGTGTGGTGCTGCCGTCCTATCATGAGGGCATGTCCAACGTGCTGCTGGAGGGTGCCGCCACAGGCCGCGCCCTGATCACCAGCGATATCCCCGGCTGCCGTGAAGCAGTGGAGGATGGCGTCAGCGGGTATCTGTGCCCGGCGCAGGATGCAGAGGGCCTGACCCAAGCCATGCGTGATTTCGCGCAGCAATCCTTTGACCGGCAGGTGCAGATGGGGCAGAGCGGACGCGCGCTCGTTGAGCGTAAGTTTGATAAACAGCTTGTGGTGGCAAAGACGCTGGATGGCCTCGGCCTGCCTGCGGCAGTGAGGAGCTGAACATGCGGCAGCTGATTTTGCTCTATTGGGGCTGCGTCTTTCTGATGTATCTGTCTCAGGTTTATTATCCCACGTCCATGCAGTTGGAGGGCCCCCAGACTGGGCGTTGCCACTTCATGCTGCGCAAAGCGGACGTGTTTATGATTGCCGCGATCGTGTGGATGACATGCTTTTCGTTCCTACGGACAAGCTATAACGATACGGGAACATATATCGCCCACTTTATGGACTCAGAGTCTGTCGCAGACTATTTTGTAAGAAACGGTCTTTTGGACTGGACGGGTAATCCTCTTTCGGAATTGTATCGTGATGCTATGCGTGATATCACGACTGACTATCATATTTACTTCTTTTTCCCAGCATTCCTCAGCAGTTTTGCGGTTGTTAAGCTTTGTAAGAAATACTCTGTCAGCCCTGCGCTTTCACTGCTTGTGTTTTTCTCTATCGGTACATATGTCATGTATATTGCGGCACTAAAGCAATGCTTTGCAATGTTTTTCCTGCTTTTGGCATTGCCGTATGCAATAGACAAGAAATATGTGAGATTTTACCTGCTGGTGTTTGTCGCGGTCCTGTTTCATACCCATGCATTCATGTTTGCAATTGTGCCGCTGCTTTTTGAAAAGCCGTGGGGGAAAGTTACCATTGCATTTTTCGGAGCTGCCCTTTTTGCAATGGCGACTTACGATGCAACCCTTGGTGCGTTTATGGAATATGCGCAGTCTATGGGAGCATTGGTGGCAGAGATCGAGGTGTTTGATAATAACGCCATCAACGTTCTGCGCGTTGCAGTTTACTGGGTGCCTGCACTGCTGGCACTGGTGTTTCGCAAGAGACTTTTTTCAGATTCGACAAGGGCGGAAAATCTGTTTGCTAACATGAGCCTCATCAGCGCATTTATTTTGATGATCGGCCTGGTTCAGGCGGCAAATCTGTTTGCGCGAATGGCAGCATATTTTGAGATTGCCACGGCGATCACGCTTCCGTGGATGATAAAGAAGCTGTTCACCAAGCGTTCCGCGCAATATGTTACAGCTTGCGCAGCTGTGCTGTATTTCATCTATTTTCTGTACGAATTTGGCGTATCGAAAGGATTTGGCAGCGGATACTCATCTATCACACTGTGGCAGTTTATCACAAGTCTTTTTGGAGGTTAGGGTTATGATGGTCTCGGATGTTCCTCAAATAATTGAATCCTGTGGGTTTTGCCGCGCTGAGAAGGTTAAGAGTCTCCGGGCAATGAAAAGCGGAATGACCAACCGTTCCTATTCGTTCTGCATGGACGATAAGCGATATATTATCCGCATTCCGGGAGAGGGCACGGATCGCCTGATTAACCGCAAACAAGAGCACGCGGTATATAATGCAATTTCATCTCTGGGAATCAGCGAGGACGTTTATTATTTTGATCCAAAAACAGAAATTAAAATTGCGGCCTATTTAACGGATGCCCACGTCTGTGACAGCAGTAACTGGGAAGAAGTTGAGCGTTGTTTATCAGCATTAAAAAGATTCCATGCGCAGAAGCTGCACGTTTCTCATAGCTTCGATCTTTGGGAACGTCTCGCTTTCTATCAGAGCCTTTGGAATGGTGCGCCTTCCGTTTACGCGGATTATGACAAAACGAAGCAGGCTGTCCTTAGCTTGAAAAGCTATATTGACGCACAGCCAAAGAGCATCCAACTCTGTCATATCGATGCTGTTCCGGATAACTTCCTGTTTGTGACCGGAAAGGACGGAAGCGAGGAGATTAAGCTCACCGACTGGGAGTATGCTGGTATGCAGGACCCGCACTTGGACGTCGCAATGTTTATTATCTATGCAATGTACGATAGAGACTCAGCTGAGAAACTGATAGACCTGTATTTCTCTGATGGCTGCGATAAAGCCACCCGCCTGAAGATATATTGCTATATTGCTGTCAGTGGCCTTGTGTGGAGCAACTGGTGCGAGTTCAAGCGTCATTGTGGTGTAGAGTTCGGTGCTTACACACAACGTCAATATGACTACGCAAGAGAATACAGTGAGATATTCTTCCGAGAATATAGAGAGGTATTTGGCAGAGATTATGTCTGAACATATTGTAGAACGTGCAATCATTATGGCTGCGGGCATCGGCCAGCGGCTGCGCCCTGTGACCCTGACGACTCCCAAACCGTTGGTCACAGTAAATGGCGTGTGCATGATCGATACGATCATCGCGGCGCTTCACGAGAATGAAATCCACGAGATTTATGTCGTGGTCGGATACCTAAAAGAGCAATTCTATGAATGGGCGAAAAAGTACAACGGCATTACGCTGATAGAAAATCCATGGTACGCGGAGTGCAATAACATCGCGTCCCTCTATGTCGCGCGTGAATACCTGAACAACGCGATTATTTTGGACGGCGATCAGATCATCCGCAACCCGGCGATCCTTCACCGGGAATTTACCCGCTCCGGGTATAGCTGCGCCTGGACAGACAGAGCTACAAACGAATGGCTGTTGACGGTTAAAAATGGGATCGTGACAAAATGCAGCCACACAGGCGGCGATCACGGCTGGCAGCTCTTCAGTGTGTCACGCTGGACAGCAGAAGATGGGCAGCGACTCAGAAAGCACTTGGAACTGGAATTTGTGCAAAACGAAAATCGGAGCATTTACTGGGATGATGTTGCAATGTTTTGCCACCCTGATGAGTACCAGTTCGGCGTTTACCCCATTTCAGCGGAAGATCTGCGCGAAATTGACAGCTTCACAGAGCTTTGCGAGGCGGATTCATCATATAGAGGAAGGGTTAATTGAGATATGAAGAAAAACACACTGAAAAAAGAGCTTGACTGGGTATCTATGCTGGTGCCGCTGGCAATCGTACTGACGGTATGTGCGCTGTTTATGATTTTTCCGGAAGGCTCCAAGCTCGTCCTTAGCGTGGTGCGCGGCTTTCTGGGGGATGACTTTGGCCTCTACTATGCACTGCTCGGCGTTGGCATCGTAGGCTGTACGCTTTACATAGCCTTTTCCAAATTCGGCAAGATCAAGCTTGGCGACTGTGAGAAGCCGCAATATCGCTCTTTTCAGTGGGGCACTATGATTTTTACATCCACCATGGCTGCGGATATTCTGTTTTATTCGCTGTGCGAGTGGGCGCTGTATGCCAATGAATCGCAGGTGGAAATGATGGGCGGCATGCAGAAATGGGCGTCCACTTACCCGCTTTTCCACTGGGGACCTATCGCGTGGGGCTTTTATATCGTGCTCGCGGTTGCATTCGGCTTTATGATCCATATCCGCGGCCGTGATAAGCAGAAATTCTCTGAAGCCTGCCGCCCCCTGCTGGGAAGCCGGGTAGATGGAGTTTTGGGGCGTGTGATCGACCTGACTGCGATTTTTGCGCTGATTGCGGGCACAGCGACGACGTTTTCTCTCGCAACGCCGCTGCTTTCCAGAGCAATCAGCCGTGTGTTTGGCCTGCAGGACAGCATCGGGTTAACGATAGCAATCCTTTTGATGATCGCGGCAGTCTACACCTTTACGGTCTGGTTCGGCATGAAAGGAATCGCGAAGCTCGCCGCCATTTGCAGTTATTGCTTTTTTGCACTGCTTGCATACGTTCTGTTTGGAGGCGGTGAAACCCGGTATATTCTTGAAACAGGTTTTTCTGCCATAGGCAATCTTGTCCAGAATTTTATCGGCCTGTCAACATGGATGGATCCGTTGCGGGAAACGAGTTTCCCGCAAAATTGGACGATCTATTACTGGGCATATTGGATGGTCTGGTGCGTTGCGACACCGTTCTTTATTGGCGTGATCAGCAAGGGACGCACGATCCGCAATACCATTCTCGGCGGCTACGGCTGGGGGCTTGCAGGGACGTTTACCTCGTTCATTATCCTTGGAAATTACGGCCTTGCGCAGCAGCTTAAACACGGCCTTGATATTACGGGCTTTGTCGCAGCGGGCGGGGACTATTCCGAGGCAATTATGAAGATCTTTGATACGCTTCCGCTAACGGAGGTCGGCCTGATTCTGCTGGCGGTTACAATGATTGCCTTCTACTCCACCACGTTTGATGCGCTGACAATGGTTGTTTCGAGCTATTCGTACAAGAGGTTGAAGCCGGAGCAAGAGCCGGATAAAAGAGTCCGCACCTTCTGGGCTGTGGTATTCATTCTTCTGCCTATAGCGTTGATATTCTCTGAGAATTCCATGCACAGTCTGCAATCTGTATCAATCATCGCGGCATTTCCCATTGGAATTATCATCCTCATTATCGTAGCGAGCTTCTTCAGGGATGCGTCCGGCTACTTACAGGAGAGAAAGGACACACAGGCATGAAGCAAATACCAGATCAGCTCCAGCGGCAGATTTGGGCAACCGAGCAGGAGATATTGGATGTGATCCATCAGGTCTGTACGGAGTATGGGCTGCGGTATTCTCTGGCGTATGGTACGTTGATTGGCGCTGTGCGGCATAAGGGCTTTATCCCGTGGGACGATGATATTGACTTGATAATGCCGCGGGAGGACTACGAAAAGCTTCTTGCCATCTGGAATGAAGCTGCACCAAAAGGGTATATTCTGCAAAACACACGAACAGATCCGGATTTCACACAAAATTTCACCAAAATCAGGAAGGATCATACGACGTTTTTGCAGGACGAATCTGAGCGGGAAAAGCACTATCACAAAGGGATATTCGTTGATATTTTTCCCGGCGATCGGGTCGCCCCCAGCAAGTTGGGGAAAACCGTTCAGTACATTGCCTGCGCTGTGAACCTGCTGTACAGCCGAGGGCATACAAGTGGTTCCGGCGGATTGATTGGAAAAGTCGAAAATATCTTACTCAGGGCGCCAAAGAAAAAATACGCCACAAGACGCGAACGTGCTGAAAAATCAATTCGCAGATGGAACGGCAATGCGACCCTGCAATATGTATTTCCAAACACCATCGGGTGCAGCCGCAAACTTTATCCTGCAAATTTGTTTGAAAACCTGAAAGCGATGGAGTTTAACGGAAAACAATATATGTGTGCTGCGGATCCAGATACGATGCTGCGTATAGAGTATGGCGATTATATGCAGCTTCCGCCGGAGGAAGAGCGGGTATGGAAGCATCATCCGATCTTGATTGATTTCGAACACAATTATGAGGAGCTTATGCAAGGATAAGAGGCAAAGGTATGGATAAACCGATCCGAGTGCTGCATGTTATCGGTATTATGAATCGCGGTGGAGCGGAGACAATGATTATGAATCTCTACCGTCATATTGACCGCAGTAAGGTGCAGTTTGACTTTGTGGAAAACAGCAGCGAACCAGCTATATTCGATGAGGAAATTATCAGCCTTGGCGGAAGAATTTATCGGTGCCCGCATTACAATGGGAAAAATCACTTTACCTATGTCAAGTGGTGGAATGAGTTTTCCAAGCGCATTCAAAAGAGTATCCTATTGTGCATGGGCACTTAGGGAGTACGGCTGCGATTTATCTGGCGATTGCGAAGAAATATGGGGTATATACCATCGCGCATAGCCACAGCGCGGGAACCGACCACAGCATGAAATCGTATCTGTATCGAATCATGTCACACAATACCCGAAATGTGGCAGATTATTTCTTTGCTTGTTCAGAAGCAGCTGGTTTGGATCGCTTTGGAAGGAAAGTGACTTCCGGCACACATTATGCCGTTCTGAATAATGCCATCGAAGTTGACAAGTTTTCGTATAATCCGGATGTTCGGCAGTCTGTCCGCAGGGAGCTTGGGTATGAGCCAAATCAGATCGTAGTTGGACATATCGGACGCTACACAAAGGAAAAAAACCATGCGTTCGTTCTGGAAATCTTCTCTGAGCTTAAAAAGCTCAACGCTGATGCAAAATTGCTTATGATCGGCGATGGGCCGTTGCATGCGCAGATTATGAAAATTGCAGATCAATCGCAAAATGCAACAGATATGAGGTTTATGGGAGTAAGATCGGATATAGGCAGGTTGTTACAAGCCATTGATATTTTTGTGCTGCCGTCTCTGTATGAGGGATTGGGAATAGTTGCGATCGAAGCTCAGACTGCTGGAGTGCCATGCTGCGTTTCTGATTCGGTGCCTAAGGAAGCAGGCGTGACAAGCTTGCTGCAGCGGCGTCCGCTTAGAGATGGAGCCTTGGCGTGGGCGAAATGGATCCTTTCTCGTAAAGATGAACCTCGCCATGATACAACGGCAGAAATTCGACAGGCTGGCTATGATATCAGAACCACTACATTATGGCTACAACATTTTTATGAGGACGCAGCGAAAAAACATGGATAACGTGACTACTATCCTTACCATTTTCACCCCCGCTTACAACCGTGCGCATACCCTCCTGCGTACCTATGAGAGCCTTTGCCGCCAAAGTTGCAAGGCCTTCATCTGGCTCGTTGTGGACGATGGTTCCACGGACAACACAGCCGCGTTGGTGCAGCAGTGGCAGAGCCGCGATAACGGGTTTGAGATTCAGTACATCTACAAGGAAAATGGCGGCATGCATACGGCCCACAATGTTGCCTACGCCAATATTCACACCGAACTGAACACCTGCATTGACTCGGACGATATGCTGGCGGACGGAGCGGTGGAGAAGATCCTGAGCAAATGGGCGGAGGTCAAAGATAAAGGCTATGCCGGTCTTGTCGGGCTTGACGCTGATTTCTCCGGGAATGTAATCGGAAAAGGCTTTCCGGTCAATATGACGGAGACGACCATTTCCGGTTACTATGCTGCCGGAGGAGCGGGCGATAAAAAGCTGGTCTACCGCACGGATGTGATCAACGCTTACCCGGAGTACCCTGTGTTCGAGGGTGAGAAGTATGTCAGCTTGTCTTACAAATATCTCCTGATCGATCAGAATTATAAGCTGGCTGTGCTGGACGATATCCTGTGCAACGTGGAGTATCAGCCGGATGGATCAAGCAACAATATGCTCCGGCAGTACCTGAAAAATCCGAAGGGGTTTGCCTTCTGGCGGACGGTCAAGATGCAGTACCCGGAGTCCTTCAAGCGGCTGGTTATGGACTGCATCCACTACTGCTCCAGCAGCCAGCTCGCCGGAAAGCGACACTACATCAAGGAATCCCCCCGCAAGCTGCTGACGGTGCTGTGTACACCAGCCGGGTGGGCGCTGACGGGGTATATCAGGAGAAAGGCGAGATGAAACACACCATTCTCATCTTCTCCCAAGCCATGGAGCTTGGCGGAGTGGAGCGCAGTTTGCTGGGACTGCTGGACTCCATCGACTATGACCGCTATGACGTGGACCTTTTTCTGATGCGGCACAGCGGCGAATTGATGCCGTACCTGAATCCGAAGGCGAATCTTCTTCCGGAAATTCCGCAATACGCATCGCTGGCGGTCCCCATGGTATCGCTGCTCAAAAGCGGGCAGATCGGTGTTCTCTACGGGCGGCTAAGAGGGAAGCTTGCGGCCAAACGCTTCGACAAGCAGCATCCCGGCAGTAAGCCATCTGTCACCGCGCTGACATACAGCCACAAGTTCACGCTGCCTGCCATGCCGCAGATTTCCGATAAGACCTATGACCTTGCGATCAGCTTTCTGACGCCGCATTATTTCGCGCGGGAGCGGGTCAAGGCAAAAAAATACGCCGCGTGGATTCATACGGACTATACCGCCCTGTCATTTGACCGGTCGGCAGAGCTTGCCATGTGGAGCGGATATGACGCGATTTGTGGCGTGTCGGAGCAGGGGTCCCGGAGTTTTCGAACGGTGTTTCCGGAGCTTTCCAATCAGGTTCAGACCGTCGAAAATATCCTGCCGAAAGAATTGATTGCGAAACAGGCAGAGCAGCCGCAGACTGATATACCCTCCGATGGCGCGATTAAGATTCTTTCTGTTGGCCGTTTCTGTGACGCAAAAAACTTTGACAACGTGCCGGATATCTGCCGCCGTCTGGTGAAGGATGGCCTGAACGTCAAATGGTATCTCATCGGCTACGGCGGAGATGAGCCGCTGATCCGGCAGAAGATCACCGAAGCCGGGATGCAGGAGCGCGTCATTATTCTCGGTAAAAAGAACAACCCCTATCCCTATATGCGGGCCTGCGACCTGTATGTGCAGCCTTCCCGCTACGAGGGCAAGGCCGTCACGGTGCGCGAAGCACAGCTTCTCGGCAAGCCAGTGGTCATCACAAACTATGCCACCTCCGCCAGCCAGTTGGAGGACGGCGCGGACGGTGTGATCGTCCCGATGGACAACGCAGGCTGCGCTGCCGGTATCGCGGCTCTGCTGCGTGACCCGGCGCGGATGCAGCAGCTTTCAGAAAACTGTGTCAAGCGAGACTATATGAACAGCGCAGAGGTGGAGAAATTCTACGCGCTGATGGAGTGAACGATGGATATTACCAAAAGGGACTCAAAAATGCTGAAGGGCATAGCGATCCTCGCTATGCTGATGCTGCATCTCTTCTGTCGGAGGGATAACCTGCCCTACACCCCTTTGTTGTGGATAGGGGATACACCCCTGATTTACTACTTTGGCTTGTTCGGAGATATCTGCGTGGCGATTTATTGCTTTGTCAGCGGCTATGCCCATTACATGCAATCCACTGAAACAGAGCTGCGGCATCGCTGGAAGCGTCTTCTTCGTTTTTTAATCCCATTTTGGGTGATTGCGGCGGTATTTTCGGTGATTGGCATATTCACAGGCAATCCTGCGATTCCTGCCAGCGCAAAGGAATTTCTGCTGAATTGCCTGACCATTAAGAACAGCTATAACGGCGCATGGTGGTATGCGAATACTTACATACTATTGGTCGCTTTGCAGCCGCTTTCGCGCAAATTTGTGGAACGCTGTCCGGCGTGGGCCGTGCTTCTTGCTTCCTTCGCATTTTACACCGTTGGCTATGGTATCCGGTTCTGGGGGTGGGGCAGTTGCTGCTCGGCTGTGCTGGCCTGGATTATTACGCACATAGGATTGCTGGGCACTTCCTATTTCCCGTATGTCATTGGTATGTTGTTCTGCAAAAAACAGGTGGTTGCTGCCCTACGGCAGCGATTGGCTGCCGTTAAGGCTCGTAATATATATATATATATTCACAGCAATTACTTTTGCTGGCATGATCGTAGTGCATGGGGTGATACAGCCGCTCTTTGTCGCATTCATTACTGCGACCGTGACGATCATTCTGCTCTGCATTTGCCCTCTTCCTGTGTGGCTGACAAATCTCCTTTGCTATTTCGGTGAGCATTCCACGAACATCTGGCTTGTCCATATGTTCTTCTACGGAAGCCTATTTCATGGAATCGTGTTTTTCTTGAAATACCCGATCCCTGTTTTCCTCTTTTTGATTGCACTTTCACTTGCGTCGTCCTATGTGATCAAGTGGCTGAGCAGACCAATTTTGAAGCTTGTGAGGTAACATCATGATCCCAAAGATCATCCACTACTGCTGGTTCGGCCGGGGCGAAAAGCCGGAGCTGGCGAAAAAATGCATTGCCAGCTGGCGCAAATTCTGCCCGGATTTCGAGATCCGCGAGTGGAACGAGGACAACTGCGATTATCTTGCTATGCCCTTCATGGCCGAGGCGTATGCTGCCAAGAAGTACGCGTTTGTGTCAGACGTCATGCGGCTTCTGGTGCTGGAGCAGTACGGCGGTGTGTATTTTGACACTGACGTAGAGGCCGTGCGGGATATCGCGCCGCTGATGGATGACGAGGGCTTCATCGGATTTGAAAACGACCAATATGTCGCATCAGGACTGACCATTGCATCCGTGCCGCATCATCCGGTTGTGCAGGCGATGATTGAGGAGTATCGGAAGCTGCATTTCACCAATGCAGACGGAACGACGAACGCGGTGGGGTGTCCGCATCTGAATACGGACATCATGGAGCGCTACGGCCTTGTCCGAAATGGGCAGGAGCAAACCGTAGCCGGTATCCATGTTTACCCGGCGGACTTTTTCAACCCGCTGGATAGCGTGACAGGGAAGCTGACCAAAACGGAGAATACATACTCCATACACTGGTACTCTATGAGTTGGTTGCCATGGTATAAACAGATTAAGGTCAAAATTGGGAGGATATACAGAAGAATGAAGAGGGCGATTAGAGGATGAAAAGAGCAACAGCATTTACGGTTCTGTTATTGGCACTTTTGACATTCGGATGTTTGGGGTGTGTACTGACTTTGACAGATTACTTTGCACCAGCATTTTCGCAATCTGAAGGTAGCGCTGTATTAAATATTGAAACGTATATTGATGGACAGAACCAACCCACACACCCGGCAGTTATTGATATGAAGCGTGAGTGGAATGGATACAGATATTGGATGTCTTATTCTCCTTATCCCAACGCTGATGGTGCAGAGGAAAATCCGTGCATCGGAGTATCGAATGACATGATTCACTGGACAACGCCGGACGGATTGTACAACCCCATTGCATTCAATGAAGAAACGGCCTGCGATGAATTGAAGGATCCGCATATCGTATACAACAATGATTTGAACAGAATGGAAATCTGGTATCTGGGACGAACCGATTCCACCATTAAAAGCGGCGGAACACTGCTTTTGTTCCGCAAAGTTTCTTCAGATGGAGTGCATTGGAGCGAATATGAAATTATGCGGGATTTGGTGGGCTACCTATCTCCGAGTATTGTTTATAGCGAAGGCAAGTATAAACTGTGGGCAATTGAGCCATCTACCTCAGGGAGAGAAGGTGCATTGGCCTATTCGGAAAGCACGGATGGTGATACATGGACCCCGTTCGAAAAATGCACTTTCGGAGGCTATTATGGAATAGAAAAGATTTGGCACGGAGCTGTTTCACTTGACGATACATATCGATTTGCATTTATAGAGGATTCAGGGAAAAGCAATACCATTTTGTATACTGAAAGCCATGATGGAATCACTTGGGAAAGTCCAGTGCCTATTGTCCGGAAGGAGAATTTCTGGAAAGCGTTCTACCGCCCATGCATTCTCTATAGCGATGGCAGATTATATTGCATATATGGAGTCATCACGCAAGATAATGAATGGTATCTCTCTATGAGCATGGGAGACTCTGTCGATAACCTTCATGGAATTTCTACGCAGGATATTGGCAATTCAAAAGTGAATATGACAATTTCGGAAAAGCACACTCTTTCCAATTTGACAAAGAATGTGTACCACTTTGTCCAGTCCATTTGCAGGCCGGAATTATTACTGATTTGTGCTGCCGTGGCAATACTTTTGCTGATAGTTAGAAAGTGTTCTTTTATTTTGCTGTGGGGTGGGTCTTGGCTTCTTGGTGTTTTGAGGTTTTACAGCCAAATGAGAGGGATTCCCCTGTCAGAAAAGTTCTGGTTGCTTTTCTCGGTGGGTGCAATCAGTGCTGTTTGCTCTCTAGCAATACAGCAAGTAATCAACTGGCTTGATGTCAGGAGAGAAAGGGCGAGATAAGTCATATGCCGAAAGTCAGTATTATCGTTCCGGTTTACAATGCCGAAAAATATTTGCAGGAGTGTGTGGAGAGCGTGCTGTGCCAAACACTCTCCGATATTGAACTGATTCTGGTGGATGATGGTTCTACCGACAGCAGCCCTGCACTCTGCGATCAATACGCGGCGCAGGATCGCCGGGTGAAGGTGATCCACAAACCCAATGGCCGGGCCGCGTCCGCGCGGAACGCGGGACTTCGTGCTGCATCCGGGGAATATGTCGCCTTTGTTGACGCGGATGACTGGATATCCCCGGATATGTATGAAAAAATGCTGCAAACCAATGCGGATGTGACACTATGCGATTATGTCCGCTTTCAGGGAGAAAAGCTGTTTCCGTTTACTCAGCCCAATGTAGCGGCGGGCTTCTATAATAAGGCCCAGATCCGAGAGATAATATATCCGCATCTGGTCATGGATGGGATCGAGTATCCCATTACGATTTCAAACTGGGCGTTGCTCATTCGGCGGGAGGTTATTGTAAAAAATCGCCTGTCATATCGTGAGGATATCCGTATCAGTGAGGATGCACCGTTTGGCTCTGAGGTGCTGTATTGCGCGGACAGCTTTGCCTACTTGAAAGGAGACCAGCTTTATCACTACCGTATGACGGAAGGCTCTGCCTCCAGAACCTATCAGCCGTGGTGGTGGGACAGCAGTCTAAAAATCAACGAGGAGACAGAAAATTTCTTCACCAAATGCGCAGATTATGATTTCACCCAGCAGATCAAGTCCAACATGTTCTATCTGGCGCGGGCTGAGATTTATTACATTATGGCAAATTCCAAGCTGTCGCGGGAAGAACAGAACAACAAGATCAGAGCGGTCATGAACCATCCCCGTGTGATACGGATGATGAAGGACTTTGACGTCAGTCCATATTCGATTCAGTTTAAACTGCTTTATTGGTCGATTCGGTACCGGTCTGTGGCGTTGAGAAGGGTGGTTGGGTACTGTTCAAGCATAACCACTCTGCTCAGACGGATTCATTAGATTGTTGAAAGGAGGAATACGAAATGGAAGCACAGCCTCTTATCACGGTAATAGTTCCCGTATACAATGTTGAAAAGTACTTGCGGAGGTGTCTGGACAGTATTATTCGGCAGACGTATCAGAATCTGGAGATCCTGTGTATTGATGACGGAAGTATTGATAACTCCGGTGAAATCTGCGAACAGTATGCTGCACGGGACGCGCGCATAAAAGTAATTCATCAAGAGAATCAAGGGCTGAGTACCGCGCGCAACAAAGGCCTTGATACGGCAACAGGAGAATACATAGCATTTGTGGACAGTGACGATTATATCGCGGCAGATGTACTTGAGCAGTTATACCAGAGTGCCGTCTCCTCAGATGCGACATGCGTGATTTGTGGCTATAACTGCGTAGATTCAAATGGGAGTATCCTCAGTACATATTCTGTGCATTCTGTACAGCAGTATTCAGGTGTTGAGTCGTTGCGTCGCCACTATTATCATGCAAGTGGCGAAGAAAATTTTGTAACCGTTTGGGGGAAACTTTTCTGTAAAAAGCTATTTTCAGACCTTCGATTTAGAACCGGGATTTGCTTTGAAGATATACATCTCATGCCATATTGGTTGCTACAATCGGAAAAAGTCGTGCTCATCCCCTATGCCGGATACAACTATACACAAAACGAAAACAGCATCATGCATAAGACAGATGAAGCTCACAGTACAAGACTATACAAGAATGCATTTGTAATATGGCAGGAGCATCTTGAACTATACAAGCAGCGTGGGCTTGAAGATTTTGAAAATGCTGTTTATTGCTCGATTGTCAACAAAGTCATAGCACATAGTTTGGCAGAAAGCATTCCCAATGAAATGGTGCGCGAGTCGCTAGTTTTGGCACACCGCTATACGAAAAAGCTGGTATGGCACACGGCGCTCCCAGTTAAACAGAAGTTGTATTTTGCACTTTTTTCAATTTTAGGTCCGAAGTATTTCAGATCCTTCATGCGCATGCGCAGTGCTCACCGCTCCGAGTCTGATTAAGTGGAGTTCCAGATGAGAGTGACGATAATTGTCCCTGTTTTTAACAAAGAATTATATGTAAACAGTGTCTTATCAAATATAGCTGATCAGACACTTGCAGATTTTGAGTGCCTTGTGATTGACGATGGATCGACAGATATGTCAGGGAAAATCTGTGATGCCTTTGCAGCGAGAGACAGCCGTTTTCAAGTATTCCATATTCCCAACGGCGGAGTAGCTCACGCACGCAATCTGGGCCTTGAAAAGGCTGCTGGCCAGTATATTACATTTGTTGATGCCGATGATCATATTGAGCCTGATTATCTGCAGCAGCTGTATGCAGACATAGAAAACAGTAAGGCAGATATGGTAATTGCGGGTTTGCAGAAGTTCTGGAAGGATGAACGGCTGCCTGCTACGGTTGAAGTCCCCTATCGTGGAATGAGGCAGATGGCACAGCTGCTGCCGGAATTTGCTGCCGTTCAGCAACGCACGGGCATTTATGGGTACAGCTGTGCAAAGTTGGTGCGCAGAGAATTGATATCCGATATTCGTTTTTCGGAATGGCTGCATTTGGCTGAGGATTTTGAGTTCTATCTGCGCGTATATCCAAGAGTTAAAACTGTCTATTTTGACGATCTGTGCAAGTACTATTATCTACAGGAAGCGGATAACTCATCGGCCATCGTTAACAGCGCAGATATTGACTATCTCGCACAATTAAAAGTAAACTTATCCTATCGGAGCTTTTTGCAAAATGCGGGGTACTACATAGAAAAGAATCGGGAAATTGTGGACGCGCTTATAGCTAACTATGCGTTCTTTTCAATTTTCCATTGTGTACGTGAACAGATCCCCGCAAAGGTCGATGAAGTACATAGCCTGCTTATTGAAAATGATTTCCGCATTAACGGAAGAGGACTCTTGCAGCTGGTTATTCTATTTTGCGTTCAACATGATATGAAAAAGTCGCCTCAAGTCATTATGAAGGTGTATGATACCCTGCGTGCATTGAAAAGGAGACTGTGATATGCCGTATTTTACGGTTTTTACTCCAACATTTAATCGAGCATACATATTGCCCCAGCTTTATCATTCACTTTGTGAGCAGTCCTGCAAGGATTTCGAGTGGCTCATTGTCGATGATGGCTCCAGTGATCAAACGGGCGAGCTGATCGCGCGGTGGAAAGAACGCGAAAACGGATTTGTAATTCGCTGCTATCAGATTCCCAACGGAGGGAAGCCCCGCGCCATAAATTTCGGCATTACAAAAGCAAGTGGGAAATTTTTCTTTATGGTAGATTCTGATGACCACTTGACCGTTGATGCAATAGAAAAAATGCGTGTATGGTGTAAAGAGATCGAAACAGCTCCTGAGTTCATTGGAGCAGGAGCGGCCAAAGGATATCCAGACGGAAGATACTTGAAAGGGATTCCGCCCCGTACCAATCAGCACGGTTATGTAGATGCCACGAATCTTGAACGGAGCAAATACGATCTCGATGCAGATATGTGCGAAGCATACAAGACTTCGATGTTCCGACAGTTTCCGATGGCCGAGTGGCCTGGCGAAAAATTCGCTCCGGAGCAAATTGCATTAAATGAAATTGCACTGAACGGATATAAGCTTCGCTGGCACAAGGATATCATATATGTGTGCGACTATTTGGAAGATGGCCTCACCAAGGGTTGGAGATCCCTCGTAAGAAAAAACCCAATGGGCTATGCAATGATGTATAACCATATGCTGAAATATCCGGATTTGAGTGTACAGCAACGGTTCAGTGCAGCCTGTCAGCATGTCGCATTATCAATTCTGGGAGAACATCCGGAGTATATATGGAAAAGCAATCGCTTACTGTATACGATTCCGGCGATCCCCATTGGGGTTGTATTATCGTTCCGGCGGAAGCGTCAACTCATGGAGAGTGAAACATGATCAGTGTAATCATTCCCATTTACAATGCTGCTCCCTACCTGCCGGAGATGCTGCAATCACTTCTTGAACAGACAGAACGTGATCTTGAGATATTATTGATCAATGATGGCAGTACGGATTTTTCTGCTGATATCTGTAAGGCGGCGGCACAGGAGGACGTAAGAATCCGCTATGTCTTCCAGCAGAATGCTGGAGTATCCGCAGCTCGAAACCGTGCATTGACTCTAGCCAAGGGCGAATACATCGCATTTCTGGATGCAGATGACAGAATTGATCTGAATTACTTTGAGCAGCTTTCCTTGGCATGCCGCGGTGCAGATATTTCTGTCTGCGACATCTCTGTTGAAACAAGAGATGGTGAACAGCAGGCTGTTTTTTCTGCGGGAAATCAAAGCTTTTCTGCGCCGGATGCGATGAATCTATTGCTGACAAGAAAAGGTATTAACTCTGGCCCATGTGGAAAGCTGTTTCGCCGCGAAACCATAGCAGACTTGAAATTCCCGCCGCTAAAAGCATATGAGGACATCCTGTTTGTCCGCGATGCTTTTGCGCGTGCAGAAAATGTGACCTCAACTTCAAAAACCGCATATCACTACTACCAAAATGCCGGAAGCGCGATGGCTCAACAGAAGAAAGCTCCGTCTCAAGATATTATTTTTGCAACTGCCGACCTGCTGGAGTACATAGTGCAGCACACGGAACTGAATCCGATGTGCTTTTATATCACAATGTCGCATCTCTATCAATATGTGCTGGGACTTGATCGCAACGATCTGTTGGGACAGCAATTCAGACACGAGGTTAGACGTTTGTACCGCAAGCACTGGACGGATATCGCTTTCTGCAAAGCATTTCCGTGGAAAGAAAAAATTTTGTATCTGCTGTTTACCTTTGGATTGAGATAACTAGAGAATCAGGCTGGGTAATGAAATGAAAAATGTTTTTTTATATGCTCACGGCGGAAGCGGAAACCATGGCTGTGAAGCGATTGTTCGTTCAACATTAGGTATTCTTCAATGTAAAGATAGGTCTAATTGCACCTTGATATCAAAAGTTCCCGAAGAAGACGCAAAGTATGGTATCGACCAGCTGTGTACTATTATTCAGGAGCAGGAACCTTATTCGCGCTTAACCTTGGATTTTGCAAAGGCTTACCTGCATCTCAAGATAACGCATGACTATGTTCTGCTGGACAAGTTGTATTACAAAAAAGCTTTTGATCATATCCGCGCCGGAGATATTGCACTTTCCATTGGCGGAGATAATTACTGCTATGCCGATGTGAAGCGCTATACGATGATGCACGATATGCTGCTTCAACGCGGTGCAAAAACAGTGCTGTGGGGATGCTCGGTTGAGCCATCCCTTCTGGAGGAGCCGCCTATTGCGGAGGATCTTGCGCGGTATAGCTTGATTACCGCGAGAGAGAGCATTTCTTATGAAGCTCTGCGGCGTGTCAATCCGCATACTGTACTTGTGGCAGATCCAGCATTTACTCTGGAATGCTGCGTACCCGCACTGCCGGATGGATTTTCCGACGGCAACATGGTTGGCATCAATCTCAGCCCGATGATCATGGAGAAAGAGTCCCTGACTGGTATGGCGATGGAGAACTACCAGAAACTGATTGAATACATCCTTGAAAAGACGGATATGGGAGTTGCGTTAATTCCGCATGTGGTGTGGGATTTCAGTGATGACAGAATTCCTTTGCGAGAGCTTTATCGGAAATATCAGAGGACCGGACGAGTGGTTATGATAGAGGACCATAACTGCATGAAACTGAAGGGAATCATCTCGCGCTGCCGCTTTTTCATCGGTGCGCGGACCCATGCGACCATAGCGGCATATTCTACGGGCGTTCCGACTTTGGTGGTCGGTTACTCCGTCAAGGCGCGCGGCATTGCCCGCGATCTGTTTGGAACGGAAGAAGGCTACGTCCTGCCGGTGCAGCAGCTGAAGGAAAGCAATGAACTGACGCGGGCATTTATAAAGCTGTATGAAAAGCGCGAAAGCATCCAGGCACATTTGAGGACAACACTTCCTGCGTACATTGCCCGCGCGGATGATGCGCGCAGAGCGCTGGAGGAACCAATAAAAAAATAGTACAGATCCTTATCAGAAAACCGACGAGGTAAATATGTCACGACTGGAAAATTCTGCAAAAAATATTGTGTTTTCTTTTGGAAATACAATTCTTGCCTCAATACTAGGCTTTATCTCAAGAACAGTTTTTATTCATATATTAGGGACGGACTACTTAGGATTGGCTGGGCTGCTTGGGAATGTCCTGGGCTTTTTATCCATCAGTGAGCTAGGTATTGCCACCGCAATTGGCTTTAGTCTCTATAAGCCGCTGGCGGAAAAGGACTATAAGGTTGTCAGTTCCTTGATGTCTTTATATAGAAAAGCGTATTCAATAGTTGGAACGATTGTGCTGATATCGGGAATTCTGCTTTTCTTCTTTTTGGATTTCTTCATCCCCGTTGATCAACAACCAGCAGGAACTGATTTCGCGTACTTTGCTTTTCTTGCCAACACGGTTGTCAGTTACTTCCTAGCCTATAAGACAACCCTCATATCTTCGGATAATCAAGCGTTCCGTCTTGTTCCGATTAATATGGCGGTTAACACGGCACAAACCGTTTTGCAGATTCTTGTGCTTGCCTTAACTCGTAATTATGTGGTTTACCTGAGCGTACAAATTGTTTGCTCAATTATTTTAATGGCAATTCAAAACATCTATATAACCGGAAAATATAGTGAAGTTGATTTTTCTTCTAAGGACAAGCTGCCGAGTGAAAAAACAGCAGAAATAAAGAGAAATGTCTCTGGCCTGATTATTGCGAAAATTGGAGACTATTTAGTAAATTCAACTGACAATCTGATTATTACGAAACTTGTAAGCCTTGCGGCCACAGGTATATATTCAAATTATCTGTTGATTCGGAACATGATCAATGGCTTTATTGCCACATTGTTTAGTGGAATAACTGCTAGCATGGGAAACGTTGTAGCAGTTGAAAGCGATGAGAAGAAATTGGAAATATTTGATACGGTTTTTTTCTGCGCATTCTTAATTTACAGCATAGAAGCTACGTGCTTTATGAGCCTTTACAATCTGTTTATTGGAGATATCTGGATAGGGAGAAACTATATTTTTAGTGCGGGGACGGTTGCGGTAATTGTTTTAAATAATTATCTGACGGGTCTGAGAATCCCTCTTATTACGATGAAGGGTGCTGCTGGAAAATATCTGGAGGACACGTGGGTTCCGTTCGGATTCGCTATAGTAAATTTAGTCGCGTCTATTTTGCTGGCGAAACCATTTGGAGTAGCAGGCGTATTTCTTGGAACTATTATTGGAAGTCTGTTTACTGCGGATTGGTACAGACCATTTGTAATCTATCGAACGGTATTCCATGCTCCTGTGAAAAAGTATTTTAGAAAATATATGGTGTACCTGCTCCTTGGCGTTGGATATATCGCTCTTACCTATTGGCTGAATGCACAGATTTACCTTTCAAACGCATATTTACTATTCCTTGTTAGAGGGATAGTGTCAGTAGGCGTTCCCATCTTACTGAGTTGTGCCTTGTTTTATAGGACGACAGAGTTCGGCGCAATCAAGACTTTGACCATCCGTTTAGTTAGAGGAACGACAGCAAGGCTTCGTTCAAAAAAAGAGGATAGAAATGGATAGTTTAGCTAGTATAATTGTTCCGTGTTATAATGGAGAAAAGTTCGCCGATAGGTGCTTTGATTCAATTCTCAAGCAAAAGTACGCTCACATGGAAGTTATTGTCGTGAATGATGGATCAACTGATCAGAGCGAACAACGCGTACTCGCATGGAATGACAGATTCAGAAACGCAGGAATACGGCTCGTTTACGTTTCCCAAGAGAACAAAGGTCTTGGGGGAGCGATTAATGCTGGATTGAAGCATGTGACGGGAGAATATTTGTGCCTGCTAGATATCGACGATGAATTGCTCGAATCTGCGGTTTCTACAAGGGTTGCTTTTTTAAAGTCGCATCCGGATATAGATGTTGTTCGCTCAAATGGCTGGTATAATCGAAAAAGCGGAAAGAGCCTTTTCATATATGATGAAAAAGAGAAACGTATAGATGATGTTTTTTCTGCGCTGGTTGGAGGAGAAACAAATAACTGGGCAGGAAGTTATATGGTCAGGACATCTGCACTGTTTGATTTTTACCCGGATCGAGAAATCTACCAGTCTCGCTTTGGACAGAATCTACAGTTCCTGATGCCGCTAACCTACAAGAAAAAGTGCGGCTATATAGATGAGCCGCAAATGATTTACAATATTCAGGAGGATTCTTTATCAAAAACATCTGATATCAAGAAGACTGAGAAAATTCTATCGGATAATTTGGCGGGATATCGTGATATACGTATTTACCTAATAGAAAAGATCATCAAGACACCAAACGAAAGCGAAAGATACATTAGGATAGTTGATATTGCTTACTACAGATCATTGTTAAAACTTGCAATTGACACCCGAGATGAGCAGTTATTAAAGGCAACGTATTCTAACCTGAAAGAATTATCCGGAGTTACCATAAACGAGAGAATTGAATATTGCCAATATTTCTTCCCATATATGGTTTTTCCGCTGCGCTGTATAAGAAAGATTAAGACCGCAATAGATACTTTAAGGGAAGCTTTATGAACATCTCTCAAATTTCTGATATCTGCACCGGCTGCGGCAGCTGTGCTGCGCTCTGCCCATCTGCCGCGATCCAGATGCAGCCGGACGAACACGGCTTTCTCCATCCGGCAGTTGAGGCCGCGGCGTGTACCGACTGCGGCCTTTGCGCCCGCAAGTGCCCGGTTTCCACACCGCCGCAGGTATCGGCCCACACGGAGATCCTGACCGGATACGCAAACGATGAAGCGCTCCTGCCTGCATCTTCTTCCGGCGCGATTTTCCCAGTGCTGGCCTCCGAGATCATCCGCCGTGGCGGTATCGTGTTCGGCGCGGCGTTCGATCAAAACTTCGACGTGGCACATACTGCCGCAGAGAGCGCCGCGGAGCTTGCTGCGCTTTGCAGCTCCAAATATGTGCAGAGCAGCATTCCGTCAGGCATCTATGCGCAGGTGAAGGCGGCGCTTACCGCCGGACGCTGGGTCTACTTCAGCGGAATGCCGTGTCAGGTGGCCGGACTAAAGAATTACCTCGGCCGGGAGTATGAGACGCTGATCACGCAGGATACCGCCTGCCACAGTGTACCATCCCCTATGGTCTGGAAAAATTACCGCTCCGCGCTGGAAATGCAGAACGGCAGTAAATTGAAATCGTTCTCATTCCGCAAGAAAGCAACCGGATGGGAGAACTATCATATCCACGCTGTATTTGAGAGCGGTGAAGAATTCTCACAGCCCGCTGCCGAGAATCCGTATCAGCGTGGATTTATCAAAGGTCTGTATTCCCGCAGCGCCTGCTTTGACTGTAAATTCAAGGGCATCGAGCGGTGCAGCGATATCACATTGGCGGACTACTGGGGCGTCAAGGGTATTCAGCCGGAAGCCTACCATCCGCAGGGGACATCCCTTGTTTTGCTGCACAGCGAGAAAGGCCGCGCTTTGCTGGAACGCTGCAAGGATAGGCTGCAAACCTGTCCTGCCGCAGAGGGCGCGCTTACATGGAATCCTGCTATGCTCCGGCCTATTCAGAAACCGGCGCGGTACGATGAGTTCTGGGCAGGATATGAACAGAAACCGTTTGCGGAACTGGTTTCCGCCTGCTGCGAACCGACAAAGGAAGAGGCAGCGAAGGAACGCTGGAACAGAAGCCTTCTGGCCCGCGTCATTCGCCGCCTGACGCGATAAATATGATATTTCGCCAAATCTATGCGATGAATCCATGGACGGTGTGCCTCCTGATGCTGTTGGCGTTTGCCGGATGGACGGTGCTCTGCAACTGCCTCCGCGCAAAGGTCAGAATCGCCGTCAATGTGATCCTGTTCTGCGTGTCCGCAGCGATCATCCTCCACGCCACCCTCCTCTCCCGCACGCCCGGGACTTACGCCGCCGTCCTCACCCCCTTCGCCGCGCTTGCGGCCGCGCGGCAGCAGCCGGAGCTTTACCGGGAGATGCTGATGAACGTCTTTCTCTTCTTCCCGCTGGGGCTGACGCTGTCCAACGCCCTGCCGCGAAAGTGGCACCGCTGGCTCCGCATTTCCCTCACGACGCTGACCGGCTGCATCCTCAGCGCGGGGATCGAGTACGCGCAGTACCGCTTCGCCCTCGGCATGGCGGAGACGGACGACGTGATCTGCAACACGCTGGGGACGTTCGTCGGCGCAACATCGCTGCTGCTGGCCCACGCCATGGAAAAACACAAGGAAAGGCCCACGACCATGACCCTGACTGCCACAGAAACGCAATTTCTGCATATCGCCAAGACTGCCGTCTCCGGCGGGGAGCTGCCCACGGAGGCCGTGGACTGGCCTGCCATATTCACGCTGGCAAACCAGCAGAAGCTGCTGCCCATCCTCTTCGAGACCGTCCGCAAGACGCCTGCCGCCGGGGAGAACGCCCCGCTGTTCGCGGCCATCAAGCGGCAGGTCATCGGGCAGGTGCTGAACCAGACCGTCCGCTCGGCGGAATTTACCGACCTCTATCGCAAGCTCCGCGCTGCGGGACTGCACCCGGTCGTGGTCAAGGGGCAGCTTTGCAGCAGGCTTTACCCCCTGCGCGATCAACGCATCAGTGCGGACGACGACCTCTTCATCCCGGAGGGCGAGTTCTTTGTCTGCCACGAGGCGCTGCTGGCAAATGGCCTGACCACCGATACGCCCGCCGATGAGCTGCCCACGGCGGACGAGGTGTCCTACACAAAAAAAGACAGCCCGCTTTACATCGAGCTGCACCGCCACCTGTTCGATTCCGCTGAGGATGCCCACGACGAGCTGAATCACTTCTTTGTGGACATCGCCCCCGTGGAGGTGGACGGCTTCCTGACTATGCCGCCCCATGAGCACCTGCTGTACCTGATTCTGCACGCCTACAAGCACTTTGTGTACAGCGGCATCGGCCTGCGGCAGTTCTGCGACATCGGCCTCTGGGCGCAGGCGTACCACGATCAGATCGACTGGCAGCGCCTGCATGACCAGTGCGCCAGCGTCCACGCGGCGACCTTCGCCGCCGCGGCCTTCCGGATTGCCCGGACGTATCTGGGCATCGACTTTGATCTGCCCGCGCCGTGGAACAACGACGTGGATGCGGAGCCGCTGCTGCACGACGCTCTCTGCGGCGGCGTGTACGGCTCCAACAGCTACACCCGCCTGCACTCGTCCACCGTGACGCTGAACGCCGTCAAGGCCAGCCGCACCGGCGAGAAAAGCAGTGTCCTGCGCACGGTGTTCCCCAAGCGGGCGTATCTGGAGCGGCGCTACCCGTACCTCAAAAAGCGCCCGTACCTGCTGCCCGTGGCGTGGGTGCAGCGCATCGCCCACTACGCCGGAGAGCAGTCCGGCGCGGACAACAGCGCGTCCGGCTCCATCAAGCTGGCAAAAGAGCGCATCGAGCTGATGAAGTTGTATGGGATTATAGATGAGAAGAAATAAGCAGAAGGGCGTCCGTTTCGGAAAGCCCTTCTGTTGAAATATGGGATGTTTGGCGGGAAAAAGCCCCGAAAATCTCGTGCAGATTCAATCCCTGCCCGAATAGCAAAGAAATTTCCTACCACGCAAACGAATTTCACCATTCCACGCTTCTGCAAACCATGCACGGCATGCGCGGTTTCGCGTGACTGTGTGCGGGTCGGTGTGATTGCTTCTCGTTTCCTTAAAGTGCAAAGGGTGCTCCTGTGAGTAGCGCATCGGATGGGAGATTTCAAATCGCTGGAATCGGGAATCCTGCATATAGTCCCTGATTTCCCGGTCGAGCCGCTTCCCGGTACGATCATTTTCGTGACCTCACGAAAATGGTCTGATACTCCAAACTCGCCGGTTTCACCTGACATCACAGCCCAAAAGAAGGTCGGAGGACGCATGTCCTCCGGCCTTCTTCACCCCGTTGCAGCGGGCTCATTTTTCCTCAAAAACCACGCAAATTTACTGTACCATTTCTGTACCAAACGCGTAAAAATCTTTATCGAGTTATATAGATTTTTATAATTATTAGAATCTTTAGAACAGTTGATATATCAGGATTTATGGCGTTTTATCAACTTTTAGAGAGACTTCCGGGTACGGCGATACCTAATTTCACCCAATCGCCCGCGTGACCGGCCGGAATAGAGAAACAGCATAGCGGGGACGCGGCCATTCTGCCGCGTCCCTGCTGCTCTTATCAACACGTGCCTGCCGCCCTGGGCCAGATCCAGAACATTTGTTTGAAAAAATCTGTTTACAGATAAAAATAATGGTGCTACAATAGAATACTACGACAGAATACTGCATCCGGGAGGCGCTTATGGGAAAATTTAAGGTGGTATCGGAATACACCCCCAGCGGGGACCAGCCCCAGGCCATCGACACCCTGGCCGGCGGCATCGAAAACGGCCTGCGGGACCAGGTGCTGCTGGGCGTCACCGGCAGCGGCAAGACCTACACCATGGCCAAGGTCATCGAACGGGTCCAGCGGCCCACCCTGGTGCTGGCCCACAACAAGACCCTGGCGGCCCAGCTGTGCGAGGAGTTCCGGGCCTTCTTCCCGGAAAACGCCGTGGAATACTTCGTGTCCTACTATGACTACTATCAGCCGGAGGCGTACATCCCCCACACGGACACCTTCATCGAAAAGGACGCCGCCATCAACGACGAGATTGAGCGCCTGCGCCACAGCGCCACCGCCGCCCTGTTTGAGCGGCGGGACGTCATCGTGGTGTCATCGGTGTCGTGCATCTACGGGCTGGGAGACCCCATCGACTATGCCAACATGGTGATCTCCCTGCGCCAGGGGAAGGAGTACCCCCGGGACCAGCTGCTGCGCAAGCTGGTGGAGATCCGCTATGAGCGCAACGACATCGCCTTTGACCGGAATATGTTCCGGGTCCGGGGGGACACGGTGGAGATCTATCCGGTATATGCCAACGGCTACGCCATCCGGGTGGAGTTCTTCGGCGACGAGATCGACCGCATTTCCCAGATCAACCCCGTCACCGGTCAGGCCCAGCGGGTGCTCCAGCATGTGGCCATCTATCCCGCCAGCCACTACGTCACCACCAAGGACAAGATGGAGCGGGCGGCGGAGGAGATCGAAAAGGAGCTGGCGGAGCGGAAAAAGTGGTTTGAGGATCATGGCAAGCTCATCGAGGCCCAGCGCATTGACCAGCGCACCCGGTATGACCTGGAGATGATGCGGGAGCTGGGCTACTGTACCGGCATCGAAAACTATTCCCGGGTGATCTCCGGCCGGGAGCCCGGCTCCCCGCCCACCACCCTGCTGGACTATTTTCCGGAGGACTTCCTGCTGTTTGTGGACGAGAGCCATGTGACCCTGCCCCAGGTCCGGGCCATGTACAACGGCGACCGGGCCCGGAAGGAGAGCCTGGTGGAATACGGCTTCCGCCTGCCCTGCGCCTTCGACAACCGGCCCCTGAAATTCCCGGAATTTGAGGAGCGGTATCACCAGGCGGTGTTTGTCTCCGCCACGCCGGGAGATTATGAGCGTGAGCACGCCGACCAGGTGGCCGAGCAGGTGATCCGGCCCACGGGCCTGCTGGACCCTCGGGTGGAGGTGCGCCCCGTGGAGGGGCAGATCGACGACCTGGTGGACGAAATCCGCCTGCGGATCGAGAGAAACGAGCGGACGCTGGTGACCACCCTCACCAAGCGCATGGCGGAGGACCTGACGAGCCACATGAAGGGCCTGGGCCTGCGGGTGCGGTATATGCACTCGGACGTGGCCGCCATCCAGCGGATGGAGATCATCCGGGACCTGCGTCTGGGAGAATTTGACGTGCTGGTGGGCATCAACCTGCTGCGGGAGGGCCTGGACCTGCCGGAGGTGAGCCTGGTGGCCATTCTGGACGCCGACAAGGAGGGCTTCCTGCGCAGCGAAACCAGCCTGATCCAGACCATCGGCCGGGCCGCCCGGAACGCCCAGGGTCTGGTGATCCTGTATGCCGACACCGTCACCCCCTCCATGCGGGCGGCCATGGACGAGACAGAGCGCCGCCGGGAGAAGCAGGACGCCTATAACAAGGCCCACGGCATCGTGCCCCAGACCATCCGCAAGGACGTGCGCAAGGTGCTGGAAATCTCCAAGGACGCCCAGCAGGAGCAGCAGGCCGGCCGCCGCAAGCTGACGGATGCCGAGCGGGAGGCCACCATCCGCCGCCTGGAGAAGGAAATGAAAGAGGCCAGCAAGATGCTGGAGTTTGAATACGCCGCCCTGCTGCGCGATCAGATCATCGCCCTGCGGGGGGAGAAATGAGGATTCGCCATGCCCCACGTTCCCACCGTGGATATCCGCCGCCTGGGGGATATCCGCTTCGATACCCAGCTGGAAAAGGCCCTGGCCCCCAGTCCGGACTATGACGTGCAGCAGTGGCTGTTCGTCCCCAATGAATACACCGAGTACCGGTACATCCTGGGCACCCGGGGGGAAAGACCCCTGATCTGCATCGGCATCAACCCCTCCACCGCCCGGCCCGGGGACCTGGACCCCACCCTGCAAAGCGTGGAGCGGGTGGCCCGGAACAACGGCTTCGACTCATTCATCATGTTCAATGTCTACGCCCAGCGGGCCACATCCCCGGACGATATGGAGCCGGAGTGCAACCCGGAGCTGCACCGGGAGAATATGCGGGCCTTCGCCTATGCCCTGTCCCTGAATCCCCGGCCAGTGGTGTGGGCCGCCTGGGGGACCATCATCGAAAAGCGCCCCTACCTCTGGACCTGTCTGGAGGATATGATCGCCCTGGGCCGGGAATACGGCGCCCAATGGGTCACCTGCGGCCGCCGCTCCAAGGCCGGGCATCCCCACCACCCCCTGTACCTGCGGGCGGACTCCGTCACGGAGCCCTTCGACCCGGAGGCATACGTCCTGGCCCAGCAGGCCCGGGCGGCCGCCGCCGTGTCCGGCCGCCGGAAGCGGGTATGAGGAGAGGCCATGGAAAAAAACCGGCTTGACCTCAGCGCGTTTGACCTGAAGCTGCTGGCCATGGCCGCCATGCTGGCGGACCACATAGGCTATCTGTTTTTCCCCCAGGCCCTTTGGATGCGGTGCGTGGGGCGGCTGGCCTTCCCCATCTTCGCCTTTCAGGTGGTTGAGGGATGGTACAGGACTCACGACCGCCGGAGGTATTTCCTGCGGCTGGCCCTGTGCGGCCTGCTGTCGGAGATTCCCTTCGACCTGGCCATAAGCGGCCAATTGATAGACCCCGGGTACCAGAACGTCCTTTGGACCTTTTGCATCGCGGCGGCGGCCCTGTGGGCCATGGAGGCCCTGCGGCGGCTGCAGATCCCCCTGCCGCTGGCGGCACTGTGCGCCGGCGCGGCGGGCTATCTGCTGGGGGAGGCGCTGCAATCCGACTATTTCGGTCCCGGGGTGCTGACGGTGCTGGTGTTCGCCCTGTGCCGCCAATGGCATATAGGGCGGCTTCCGGAGCTGGCGGCCATGCTGGTGATCAACGGCTGGCTGCTGCCCAGCGCCGATATGACCCTCTGGGGCGTCACCCTGCCGGTGGAGCTGCTGGCCACGGCGGCCCTGCTCCCCATCTGGCTGTACCGGGGCCGTCAGGGCCCCCACGGCCCCTGGCTCCGGTGGGCATGGTACGGCTTTTACCCGGCCCACCTGCTGGTGCTGTGGCTGATTGATACCAAAACCTGTTAAAAAGCTTGAAAAGCTTTTTATAGCACCGAAGGTGCGTCAGGTTTTGTATGAGACGTCACAGCGTGTTTTCACACGCTGTGTGTGCGCGCAGCGCACAGGATTCTTGATTCATTTTTTTGAATCAAGAATCAGTATTACAGATTGATTTGGTAAGATAAGGAGGCACATCATGGCCAAGAATAAGGAAGAAAAAACCAACGTCATGCGGACGCTGGACCAGAAGAAGATCGCCTATATCCCCCACGCCTACGACCCCGACGGCCCCATCGACGGGGTGTCCGTGGCCCGGACCCTGGGCCAGGACCCGGCCTGCGTGTTCAAGACCCTGGTGACCCGGGGCGCCAGCGGCGGCTATTACGTTTTCGACATCCCGGCAGCGGAGAACCTGGACCTGAAAAAGGCCGCCCGGGCGGTGGGGGAGAAGTCCGTGGCCATGCTGCCCCAGAAGGAGCTGCTGCCCCTGACGGGCTACGTCCACGGCGGATGCAGCCCTGTGGGCATGAAAAAGCAGTTCCCCACGGTGTTCCATGCCACGGCGGCAGACCTTCCCGCCATTATGGTGTCGGCGGGGAGGATCGGCCACCAGGTCCAGTGTGACCCCCAGGCTCTGCTGTCCCTGCTGGGGGCCAAAACGGCGGATATTATTGTGGACTAAGGACGAACGACCATGCAAGATCATATTTTCATCAAGGGCGCCCGGGAGAACAACCTGAAAAACATCGACGTCACCATCCCCCGGGACAAGCTGGTGGTGCTGACGGGGCTGTCCGGGTCCGGGAAATCCTCCCTGGCCTTCGACACCATCTATGCCGAGGGCCAGCGCCGGTATGTGGAGAGCCTGTCCAGCTATGCCCGGATGTTCCTGGGTCAGATGGACAAGCCCGACGTGGACTATATCGACGGCCTGTCCCCGGCCATCTCCATCGACCAGAAGACCACCAGCAAGAACCCCCGGTCCACCGTGGGCACGGTGACGGAGATCTACGACTATCTGCGCCTGCTGTGGGCCCGGGTGGGCACCCCCCACTGCCCCAAGTGCGGCAAGGAGATCCGCCAGCAGACCATCGACCAGATCATTGATCAGATCATGGCCCTGCCGGAGGGCACCCGCATCCAGGTGCTGGCCCCGGTGGTCCGGGGCCGCAAGGGCGAGCACGCCAAGGTGCTGGACGACGCCCGCCGCTCCGGCTATGTCCGGGTCCGGGCCGACGGGAACCTCTACGACCTGTCCGAGGACATTCCCCTGGAGAAGAACAAGAAGCACAACATCGAGATCGTGGTGGACCGTCTGATCGTCCGCCCCGACGGGGCCCAGCGGCTGACGGACTCCGTGGAGACCGCCTCCCACCTGTCCGGCGGCATCGTGCTGGTGAACCTGGTGCGGGAGGGGCAGGACCTGACCTTTTCCCAGAATTACGCCTGCGACGACTGCGGCATCAGCATCGAGGAGCTGACGCCCCGGATGTTCTCCTTCAACAACCCCTTCGGGGCCTGTCCCACCTGCACGGGCCTGGGCATGCAGCTGAAGGCGGACCCGGCGCTGATCATCCCCGACGACCGGCTGTCTATCTTAGATGGGGCCATCGTGGCCCCGGGGTGGAACTCCATCCGCTCCGACGGCATCAGCCGCATGTATTTCGAGGCCCTGGCCAAGGCCTATCACTTCTCCCTGCAAACCCCGGTGGCCCAGCTGCCGGAGGAGGTGCGGGACGTCATCCTCTACGGCACCAAGGGCCAGAAGCTGGAGCTGCACTATGACCAGCCCCGGGGCCGGGGCACCCTGTACCAGCCCTTCGAGGGCGTCGCCAACAACCTGGAGCGCCGGTATCAGGAAACCCAGTCCGACGCCAGCAAGCGGGAGATCGAGGAGTTCATGACCCAGTGCCCCTGCCCGGCGTGTAAGGGCCGCCGCCTGCGGCCCGAGGCCCTGGCGGTAACGGTAGGGGACCTGTCCATTATGGAGGCCACAGAGCTGCCGGTGGACCGGGAGCTGGAATTCTTCAACGCCCTGACCCTGACCCCCACCCAGCAGCTCATCGCCGCCCAGATTCTCAAAGAAATCCGCTCCCGGCTGGGCTTCCTGCAATCCGTGGGCCTGAGCTACCTGACCCTGTCCCGGTCCAGCGGCACCCTGTCCGGCGGTGAAAGCCAGCGCATCCGCCTGGCCACCCAGATCGGCAGCAGCCTCATGGGGGTGCTGTATATCTTGGACGAGCCGTCCATCGGCCTGCACCAGCGGGACAACGACAAGCTGCTGGCCACCCTGAAGCGGCTGCGGGACCTGGGCAACACCCTGATCGTGGTGGAGCACGACGAGGACACCATGCGCGCCGCCGACTACCTCATTGACATCGGTCCCGGAGCCGGGGCCCATGGCGGACAGGTTATGGCCGCCGGCACGCCGGAGGAGGTCATGGCCAACCCCAACAGCCTCACCGGCCAGTATTTAAGCGGCAAAAAGTCCATCCCCGTGCCGGAGACCCGCCGTCCCGGCAGCGGAGCATACCTCACCGTCCGGGGCGCGGCGGAAAACAACCTGCGGCATATCGACGTATCCGTCCCACTGGGGACCTTCACCTGCGTCACCGGCGTGTCCGGCTCCGGCAAGTCCTCCCTGGTCAACGAGATCATCTTCAAGCGTCTGGGGGCAGACCTGAACCGGATGAAGGCCCGGCCCGGCCGGCACGACGCCATAGAGGGCGAGGAGTTCCTGGACAAGGTGGTGGGCATCGACCAGAGCCCCATCGGCCGGACGCCCCGCTCCAATCCCGCCACCTACACGGGGCTGTTCAACGAGATCCGCAATCTGTTCGCCGCCACCCAGGAGGCCAAGGCCCGGGGCTACGGCCCGGGACGATTCTCCTTCAACACCAAGGGCGGCCGCTGCGAGGCCTGCTGCGGCGACGGCATGCTGAAGATCGAGATGCACTTCCTGTCCGACGTATATGTCCCCTGCGAGGTGTGCCGCGGCAAGCGCTATAACCGGGAGACCCTGGAGGTGCGCTACAAGGGCAAGAGCATCGCCGACGTGCTGGACATGACGGCGGAGGAGGCCCTGGAGTTCTTCGCCCCGGTGCCGAAAATCGCCGAAAAGCTCCGCACCCTGTGCGACGTGGGCCTGGGCTATGTGAAGCTGGGCCAGTCCTCCACCACCCTGTCCGGCGGCGAGGCCCAGCGGGTGAAGCTGGCCACGGAGCTGTCCCGCCGGGCCACGGGCCGCACCTTCTATATCCTGGACGAGCCCACCACGGGCCTGCACTCCGACGATGTGAAGAAGCTGCTGGAGGTGCTGCAGCGGCTGGTGGACGCCGGGAACACGGTGCTGGTCATCGAGCACAACCTGGACGTGATCAAGTCCGCCGACTGGCTCATCGACCTGGGACCGGAGGGCGGCTCCGGCGGCGGTACCCTGGTCTGCGCCGGAACGCCGGAGACCGTGGCTGCCTGCCCGGCGTCCTATACCGGCCAGTACCTGAAAAAATATTTGCACTAAACCAAGGGGCTGTCAAAAAACACGTTTCTGTCATTCCCAGGAACGAAGCGACGTGGGAATCCGTTGATTTGCCGCCCGCAGGCGGCAAACTCTGCGAGATTTTTTCTGAAAAACAGGGGAGAGGGGCGCGCCCCCTCTCCCTTTGTTAATGCGCCTTTACACGTAGTGCGTATTTTTAACGCCATATTTACGGCAAAAACACTTGAAAAATGTGAAATTGTTGTACTTTACCAAAAAGATTGTTAATATTTCGGCGAAACATTAATTGTAAACAGGACCGCACTCCTATACAATAGAAGCAGAGACAGCCCGGCCCCGCGCAGAGGCCCGGCCAGGACAGCGGGGGAGGGGACCCCTCCTCCGGACATATTAAAGGAGAGTGAGTCTGTGTTCAAGAAATTCACCAACGGCTGCGTTCGCGTGGTCAACCGATGGCTGCCGGATGCCTTCCTGTTTGCCATCATCCTGAGCATCATCGTTTTCATCGGCTCCATGTGCGCCACAAAGATGGGCCCGCTGCAGGTCCTCAACGCCTGGGGCGACTCCAAGGGCTTCTGGGGTCTGCTGAGCTTCTCCATGCAGATGGCCCTGGTGTTGGTGTTCGGCTCCGCCATGGCCGCCGCCAAGCCCTGCAAAAAGGCCCTGCGGGCCGCCGCCGGTCTGTGCCACAACAATATGCAGGCTATCGTGGTCACCACCTTCATCTCCACCATCTGCTGCTGGCTGAACTGGGGCTTCGGCCTGATCGCCGGCACCCTGCTGGCCAAGGAAGTGGTGCGCCGGGTCCCCACCGTGGACTATCCCCTGCTGATTGCCTCCGCCTATTCGGGCTTCGTCATCTGGCACGCGGGCCTGTCCGGCTCCATCCCCCTGGACCTGGTGGCGGGCAAGAAATTCGGCGAGGTTCTGTATCAGGCTCCCATCACCGACACCGTGTTTCACCCCATGAACCTGATCATGGTGGGCGTGATTCTGTTTGCCATGCCCTTCGTGAACTATGCCATGCACCCCGACAAGGACCACACCGTCTGCATCGACCCCACCCTGCTGGAGGACGAGGCCGAGCGCACCTATGAGATCAAGACCCCCGCCGACAAGATGGAGCACTCCAAGATCCTGTGGGCCATCACCCTGGTGGGCGGCTTTGTGTACATCGTCTATTACTTTGTTCAGAACGGCTTTACCCTGGGCCTGAACATCGTGAACATGATCTTCCTCTTCCTGGGCATTCTGCTCCACGGCGACCTGCGCCGCTATGTGGACGCCATCTCCGATGCCGCCGGCGGCGCCGCCGGTGTGCTGCTGCAGTTCCCCTTCTATGCCGGTATCATGGGCATGATGGTGGCCGCCAATGCTGAGGGCGTGTCCCTGGCGGGCGTGATCTCCGAGTTCTTCGTGAATATCTCCAACAACGTCACCTTCCCCATGCTGTCCTTCCTGGCAGCCGGTGTGGTGAACTTCTTCGTTCCCTCCGGCGGCGGCCAGTGGGCTGTCCAGGGTCCCATCATGATGCCTGCCGGCGCAGCTATGGGCATCGAGAATGGCCGCACCGCCATGGCCATCGCCTGGGGCGACCAGTGGACCAACATGATCCAGCCCTTCTGGGCCCTGCCTGCCCTGGGTATCGCCAAGCTGTCCGCCCGGGACATCATGGGCTACCTGGTCATCGTCACCCTGTTTGTGGGCGTGGTGGCCTGCCTGGGCTTCCTGGCCTGGGCCGCCTGGTTCTGATCTGCTTTCCCGGACATTCCGAAACCCAAGGGGTGAGGGGACCTTCTCCTCACCCCTTTGACCCGTCAGGCAGCTTGTCAAAAATCCCTTTTGGCAAGCTGCCTGATAATCTTTTACTACGGATTGACGAAATCCGCACATTGTGATATTATAAACACACACGACATAGGGCGGGCCTGGGTCCGCCCTATGCTCCGGGTACGGCTGTACCCCTTATGAATTAGGAAAGAAGGAACGACCATGTATCGCATCGTGACCAAAGAAGCGTTGAAACCCACCGTGATCCTGTATGAGATCGAGGCTCCTATGGTTGCCAGGAAGGCACAGCCCGGCCAGTTCATCATCCTGCGGGTGGATGAAAACGGCGAGCGCATCCCCATCACCATCCACGACTATGACCGTGAAAAGGGCACCGTTACCATCATCGTCCAGACCGTGGGCGCCACCACCGAGAAGCTCAGCCACAAGCAGCAGGGCGAGTATCTCCACGACTTTGTTGGCCCCCTGGGCAAGCCCACCGAAACCGAGGGCAAGAAGAAGGTCTGCGTCGTCGGCGGCGGCGTGGGCTGCGCCATCGCATACCCCGTCCTGAAGAAGTTCCACGACTGCGGCGCGGAGGTGCACGCGGTCGTCGGCTTCAAGAGCAAGGACGTTGTCATCCTTGAGGATAAGTTCAAGGCCGTCTCCTCCGTGCTGAAGGTCTGCACCGACGACGGCAGCTACGGCCAGAAGGGTCTCGTCACCGAGGCGCTCAAGCAGCTGCTCGACGAGGGCAACCAGTATGACGAGATCTTCGCTATCGGTCCGATGGTCATGATGAAGTTCGTCTGCAAGACGACCGCGCCCTACGGCGTGCCCACGACCGTCTCCATGAGCCCGATCATGATCGACGGCACCGGCATGTGCGGCGGCTGCCGCCTGACGGTCGGCGGCGAGACGAAGTTCGCCTGCGTCGATGGCCCCGACTTCGACGGCCAGCAGGTCGACTGGGATCTGGCTGTCAAGCGCAACCAGATGTACCGCGACTTTGAGCTGCGCAAGCACGAGGAAGTCTGCAATCTGTTCAAGCAGGAGGTAAAGTAAAAATGGCCAAGATCAATATGCGTCTGGACAAGAATCCCATGCCCTCCCAGGATCCCAATGTCCGCAACAAGAATTTCCTGGAGGTCGCGCTGGGCTATACCGAGGAGCAGGCGCTGGACGAGGCCGCGCGCTGCCTCAACTGCAAGAACCATCCCTGTGTCGACGGCTGCCCCGTGAACGTCCGCATCCCCGAGTTCATCGCGAAGGTCGCCGAGGGCGATTTTGCCGCAGCCTA
>ERZ773115.642-NODE-642-length-37581-cov-10.268134_pt1 | contig 37581 bp, 33 predicted proteins | sample MGYA00511116_ERZ773115 | MGnify/ENA primary metagenome ERZ773115 (study PRJEB29015, sample SAMEA2737869) | human gut metagenome | biome: human gut; feature: human-associated habitat; material: faeces | place: China | collected 2012 ... | reverse complement strand
TGGCGGACCGGGACGCCCTGGCCATGCTGCGGCGCAGGCGGCGTCAGCTTTCCGGCGGGGTGGTCCACTGCTTCCAGGGGGACTGGGACACGGCCCGGGCCTATCTGGACCTGGGGTTCTGTCTGGGCATCGGCGGGGCGCTGCTGCGCCGGGAGTCGGAGGCCCTGCGGGACGCGGTGGCCCGCGCTCCCCTGGACCGACTGCTGGTGGAGACCGACAGCCCCTATGTGCTGCCGGACGTACCCTGGACGGGCAGCAAAAAATCCCTGAGCCGGGTGCGCAACTCCTCCCTGCTGCTGCCGCGCATCGTGGAGGAGATCGCCCGGCTGAAGCATCTGCCGCCGGAAACTGCGGAGGCGGCCATACTGGAAAATACCCGGCGGGTGTTCCACCTGTCCGGAGCGGAGAACGGAGGATAACCATGCAGTACGATTTCGATACCATTCTGGACCGGCGGGGCCGGGATGCCCTGGCCCTGGACATGATCCCCTATAACGGGGTGGAGCCCAAGGAGGGCTTTTCCCGGATCCCCATGTGGGTGGCGGACATGAGCTTCCCCACCGCGCCGCCGGTGCTGGAGGCCATCCGGGCCCGGCTGGACCACCCGAATTTCGGGTATTTTCAGCTGAGCGGCGCCTACTTTGACAGCATCATCCGCTGGCAGCAGGTGCGCCACGGCGTCACCGGCCTGGAGCGGCAGCACATCGGCTATGAAAACGGCGTTCTGGGCGGCGTCAGTTCCGTGGTCCAGGCCCTGACCTGCCCCGGCGAGCCGATTCTGGTCCACAGCCCCACCTATGTGGGCTTCACCCACACCCTGGAGCGGCTGGGCCGTCCCATCATCCACACGCCCCTGACGCAGGACGCGGAGGGCATCTGGCGCATGGACTATGCGGACATGGACCGGAAGCTGAAGGAAAACGACATCCATGTGGCTATCCTGTGCTCTCCCCACAATCCCTGCGGCCGGGTATGGGAGCGCTGGGAGCTGGAAAAGGCCATGGAGGTGTACGCCGCCAACGACTGCACCGTCATTTCCGATGAGATCTGGTCCGATCTGATTATGCCGGGACACACCCACATTCCCACCCAGTCCGTCTCCCGAGACGCCCGGGAGCGCACCGTGGCCTTCTATGCCCCCACCAAGACCTTCAGCCTGGCGGGGCTGATCGGGTCTTACCACATCATCTATAATGACCGGCTTCGCTGCCGGGTCCAGCGGCAGGGAAACCTGTCCGGCTACAACGACTGCAACGTGCTGTCCATGCACGCCCTCACCGGGGCCTACAGTGACGAGGGCATGGCGTGGGTGGACCAGCTGTGTGCCGTGCTGGACCGGAATCTGCGGTATATCCGGGACTTCCTGCAAAGCCGCTATCCCGTCGTCACCATGATGCTGCCCCAGGGGACGTATATGCTGTTCGTCAACTGCGGGGCCTGGTGCCGCAGCCACGGCATCACGCCGGATGATCTCCGCCGCCGGGGTGTGGAGCATGGCGTCATCTGGCAGAGCGGCGCGGGCTTCGGCGACGGCGACTGCATCCGCATCAACGCCGCCCTGCCCCATTCCCTGGTGCGGGAGGCCATGGACCGGCTGGAAAAATACGTGTTTGTGGGCTGAGCCGCGCCTGCGGCACGGCCCGGCAATGACCACATAAAAAGCAGGGGAGAGATTTCCAACGAAGTCTCTCCCCTGCCCTGCTTTTATTTCCGCTTTTTCTTGCTGAGCTTGCTCATGGCCCGGCGCTGGGCCGCCTCCTGCTCGTCCTTCTCCGCCTGCTCCACCAGGTCCTGGTATTTCTCCGGATGGCGGGCCCAGTCGATGCGGTAATAGGTCAGACCAATCAGCAGCAGCGCCCCCACGATGATGATGCCGTAAAACAGAATTTTTTCAAATGACATGGCAGCCCCTCCTTATTACGGTAAAGTATACAGGAAATTGCCGCCGATGGCAAGTTTTTTCGCCAGACAGGCGCAGAAAAAATCTGCGATTTTGGTTGTTTTTGCCGAAAGAGAGTTGTATAATAATTCTGTTCCCGAAAAATGGGAGCAAAACGGAAAAGCTGAATAGGAGGAACGGATATGTTCACGAATTTCAAAGAACTGGAAGCCTATGTCCTGTCTCATAAAAACAAAAAGCGCATCGTTCTGGCCAACGCCCATGACGAGCCCGCCCTCAGTGCCGTGGTCAACGCCCACCGCCGGGGCGTGGTGGACGGCACCCTGCTGGGCAAGAAGGACGAGATCCTGGCCCTGCTGCGGGAGATGAACGAGGACCCCGCCGAGTATGAGATCGTCGACTTTGACGGCCCGGAGCTGGACGCCGCCAAGGCCGCCGTGCAGCTGGTGCGGGAGGGCAAGGCCGACATCCCCATGAAGGGCATTCTCCAGACCTCCAGCTTTGCCAAGGCCATTCTGAACCGGGAAACCGGTCTAATCCCCGCCAGCGGCCGCCGTCTGGTGAGCCAGTGCGGCATTTTCGAGTATGAGGGCCGCTTCATGATGATCACCGACGCCGCCATCAACATCGCCCCCGACGTGGACACCCAGATCGGCATTGTGGAGAACGCCCTGCCTGTGGCCAACGCCCTGGGGGTGGAGCTTCCCAAGGTGGCGGTGCTGTCCGCCGTGGAAAACGTCACCGAGAAGATGCCCTCCACCGTATCCGCCGCCGAAATCGCCAAGCGCGGTATTCCCGGCTGCGTGGTGTCCGGCCCCCTGGCGCTGGACGGCGCCATCTCCATGGAGTCCGTCAAGCACAAGGGCATTCACGACCCCGTGGCGGGCCAGGCGGACATTCTGCTGGTGCCCTTTATCGAGATCGGCAACGTGCTGTACAAGTCCATCACCTATATCGCCGGAAAGACCATGGCCAGCACCATCTGCGGCGCCTCCTGCCCGGTGATCATCACCAGCCGGGCCGACACGCCGGACAGCAAGTATTACTCCATCCTGCTGGCGGTCCTGCGCTGCCTGAAGGCGTAAGCACCATAACAATCTGACAAAAGCGGGGCTTCGGCCCCGCTTTTGAGACTGTCGAAAAACTCGGGAATCTTTCGCCATCGAAAAGGAAGATAGTTACGAAAGAAACCCATCAGGGGTGTCTTTCGTTTGCAATCACAGGTTTTTCAGAACTTTTTAAGTTCTGAAAAACCGCACGCAGCTTGTCAAAAAAGACTTTTTTGACAAGCTGAAAAGCGGGGCTTCGGCCCCGCTTTTGCCGGAACAGGCAGAAAAAAGCCCTGTGCCTTGCGGCACAGGGCTCATCTTGTTTGTCCGAGCTTAGATCGCGCGGGTAACTTTACCGGAACGCAGACACCGGGTACAAACGTACACATGGCGAGGCGTACCATTGATCATAGCCTTCACGCGCTTGACATTGGGCTTCCAGGGACGATTGGAGCGTCTATGGGAGTGGGAAACCTTGATACCGAAGGTCACGCCCTTATCGCAGAACTCGCACTTTGCCATCCGTTGCACCTCCTTGCTGTGAGAAACTCGCTTGCCTACATCGCAAGCAATAGATATCTTAGCAGATTGCGGCGCAAAATGCAAGCATTATTTGACAAAAATCCGAAAAAAATCTGTCAGGCCGCAATACATTCTCAGCCAAGCGAATAAAAGCTGAAATACGCCCCCTCGGCGGCGTCTCACAGCTTAGGCACAATAGCCAAGAGATGCCGCCTCATTTTGTGACATATTACGATTCTTCTTAAATTGCAAAAATGTGGTTGCAAAACAGCCCAGGACATAGTGGCAAGTGTCTCATGGGTGATGAGCGCCGCAGCCCCGGCTCGTTCAGCGCTGATAAATCCGGCCGGTCTGCCCGGGCCGGAAATACAGGAAGAACCGCTGTTGGCGGGATATGTCACTTTTTGTATTGACTTTTGCCATATATCCTTTATAATAGAGTCGACAGGACACCCGTCTTTTTCGCCGGAAAAGGCGGGTTGTTCGCTGAAAAACGACAGCCGCAGCGTTTCATTTTTTCCTTGCGGCAGAATGGAGATTTTGTTATGTCCACTTATTCCATGACCGTGGCCGGGCTTCAGCGGGAGCTGCCCATCTGCAAGGTCACAGACGATCTGTATATCGGCGCATTCATCTGTTTCGGCGACGCGGAGCTGACCGAGGCCTGCGGCCGGGAGCTGCTGAAGCTGCTGGAGCCGGGCAGCTATGACTATCTGTTCACCGCAGAGGCCAAGAGCATCCCCCTGATCCACGAAATGGCCCGCCAGTCCGGGGCCAAGAAGTACTTCATCGCCCGGAAGGGTCCCAAGGCCTATATGCCCGACCCCATCCATGTGGAGGATCAGTCCATCACCACCGTCGGCACCCAGAAGCTGTATCTGGGCCGGGATGACGCGGACCTGATCCGGGGCAAGCGCATTGTCCTGATGGACGACGTGATCTCCACCGGCGGCAGCCTGAAGGCCATGGAGGACCTGGTAGCCCTGGCCGGCGGCACCGTGGTGGCACGCATCGCTGTTCTGGCCGAGGGCGACGCCGCCAAGCGCCACGACATCAGGTTCCTGGCTCCCCTGCCCCTGTTCAATCCGGACGGTTCCGTGAAATAAGACATCTGCTTCCAAAAAAGGCAGCCGATCGCAGGATCGGCTGCCTTTTGTTACTCTTTTTCGGCTCAGTCCTGCTGCCAGTTGTGCCACACGTTCTGGACGTCCTCGTTGTCCTCCAGCATGTCAATGAGCTTGTTCATGCTCTTGACGTCGTCCTCGCCGGTCATGGTGACGTAGTTCTGGGGCACCATCTCGATCTCGGCGCTTTCAAAGGTGTAGCCCTTGTCCTCCAGAGCCTTGACCACGTCGTTGAAGCTGTCGGGATCGGTGGTGATCTCGAACACGGGGCCGTCGGGGGAGAAATCCTCGGCGCCGGCGTCCAGCGCGTCCATCATGACGGTGTCCTCGTCCAGCTCGCCGTCCTCGTTGTCGATGACGATAACGCCCTTGCGGTCGAAGGACCAGGACACACATCCCTGAGCGCCCATGCCCTTGCCGTACTTATCGAAATAGTGCCGGATCTCGGGGGCGGTGCGCTGGCGGTTGTCGGTCAGGGCCTCCACGATGACGGCCACGCCGCAGGGGCCGTAGCCCTCGTAGGTGACGGACTCGTAGTTATCGGTGTTGCCGGAGCCCAGCGCCTTGTCGATGGTGCGCTTGATGTTGTCGTTGGGCATGTTGGCCGCCTTGGCCTTGGCCACCACGGTGGCCAGACGGGAGTTATTGGCGGGGTCGCCGCTGCCGCCCTGCTTGACGGCCACGATGATTTCCTTGGCGATCTTGGTGAAGGTGGCGGAGCGCTTGGCATCGGCCGCACCCTTGGTTTTCTGAATATTGTGCCACTTGGAATGTCCGGACATGTGATTACTCTCCTTCGGTCATGTAGTATTGCACGGCGTCGTGATGGACCGCCGATTTTGAGACGCGGATATCGGGAAACGCTTTTTGCAGGCGGCGCACCACCTCGGCGCACACCACGTCCTCCGTGGGGAAGTGCCCCGCGTCGATGAGGTTGAGGCCCTGGGTGTCCAAAAAGTCGTTATACCGCAGGTCGCTGGTGACAAAGGTATCGCACCCCTGGGCCAGTGCCTGGGGGATATATTCGCCGCAGGCTCCGCCGCCCACGGCCACCCGGCGCACGGGCCGTCCGCCGCTGCGGTATCGCAGGCCCCTGCAACCTAATGATTTTACCACATCATGCAGGAACTGTTCAAGGGGTTTTTCGCAAGAAAGTGTGCCGATGCGGCCAATTTTTTGTTCATTCAGCGGAATCGTGTCCGTCAGCCCCAGGGCCCGGGCCAGCTGGTCGTTGACGCCGCCCTCCGCCGCGTCCAGATTGGTGTGCATACAGATGGCGGACAGGTCATGGCGCACCAGGTACGTCAGAAGCCCCCCCAGGCGGGTGTCATCCCGGAGGGTCTGCATCTCCCGCTCGTGCCAGCGGACGTTCATCACCGGGTGGTGGGCCACGATCAGGTCCGCCCCCAGCTCCGCCGCCTCCGCCGCCACGGCGGGGGTTACGTCCAGGGCTGCCAGCACCCGGCGGACCTCCCGGTCCCCCCGGCCCACCAGCAGGCCCACATTGTCCCAGCTCTCCGCCGTTTCCCGGGGAGCCCAGGCATACAGAAAGGTTTCGATGTCCCGTACCGTGGTCATTTCAGCGCCTCCTTTTTCTTCTCCAGGACGGCGATCAGCTGCGGCAGGGTCCCGCAGTCCGCCCCTTCCCTGCTGTGCCGCAGGCCGTCCAGCCGGCGGCGCAGACGCTGCAGCTGTGCGTCCAGATAATCGCCGTACAGCGGGTCCCCCTCCAGATGCAGGCCGCCGTACAGCCGGACCTCATCCGGGGTAAAGGGCTCCCCTGCCGTCATTTGCAGCACCACATAGAGCTTGCCCTTGTCCCACACCAGCCGCTCGTCCCGGCAGACATAGCCGTTTTCCGAAATCCAGCGGCGCAGCAGCTCCACCTTGGTCTGGGGCTGCAGCAGCAGGGTGCAGCCGGAGTCCCGGGGCCAGGGGCTGTCGGTCAGGATATGGATGATGGTCTCGCCGCCCATACCGGCCATGACCACCGTGTCCGCCTCATGGGCGGCAATGCCCCGCAGACCGTCGCACAGCCGCAGGTCCAGAGCCGCGCCGTATTCCTCCGCCGTGCGGCGGGCGTGGGCCAGAGGCTCCGGCCCGATGTCGGCGGCGATGGCGGAGGTGATCCGCCCCTGCTGCATCAGCCACACCGGAAGGTAGCCATGGTCCGTGCCGATATCCGCCAGTCTGGCCCCCTGGGGGACCAGATCCGCCAGCAGCCGCAGCCGGGGCTGCAATTGTAAGTGTTTCATAGGTTCTCCTGATAACACAGATAAACGCATACGGACGGGCCGTATGCGTTCCTGTTTGCATATGACGGTTACTGGGCGCTCTTGTTGGCCTCCTCGTTGACCAGGGCCAGCAGTTTGTCCACGTCGATGCCGTGAACGGCGCAGGCTTCCTCCACGGTCTCGCCGCGGGAGGAGGGGCAGCCCAGGCAGTGCATGCCGATGGACAGGAAGATGGGAGCGGTCTGGGGCGCGACATCCAGGATATCACCGATGATGGTGTCCTTGGTGATCTCGATCATAGTAAAATACCTCCGTTGTTGAATTTACTGCCCATAGTATACCCCAACCGTGCCGCCGTTTCAACAAAAACTTTCACAAATTCCGAAAATTACCTGTTCAGCGGCAGGCGCAGCTGGTATACTGTTGTCAAAACCGGAAAGGAAGGCGGAACCATGGGGGACAAGAAGCTGAAACTGCTGTATCTGGCAAAATACCTGGAGGAGGAGACGGATCAAGAGCACCCGGCGGGGATGCCGGAGCTTCTGGCCTATCTGACCGCCAACGGGATCTCCGCCGAGCGCAAAAGCGTCTATGACGACCTGCGGCTGCTGGAGTCCTTCGGCATGGACGTGGAGACCGTCAAGGGGCGGCAGTTCGGCTATTACCTGGGGGAGCGGACCTTCCAGCTGCCGGAGGTGAAGCTGCTGGTGGATGCCGTCCAGGCGGCCCCCTTCCTGACGCAGAAAAAGAGCATGGAGCTCATCGGCAAGCTGGAGCAGCTCACCAGCCGCCCCATGGCCCGGCAGCTGCGGCGGCAGGTGTACGTCCTGGGCCGACCCCGGACCACCAACGAGACCCTGTACTACGCCGTGGACGGCATCCACACCGCCATCAGCCGGGACCGGCAGGTGTCCTTCCGTTACTTCGACTGGACGGCGGAGGGGCAGCGGGCCTTCCGCCGGGAGGGGGCTGCCTACGTCACGGACCCGGTGGCCCTGTGCGTGGACCGGTACTATTACCTGGTGGCCTACGACGCCCTGCGGCAGGACTACCGCCACTACCGGGTGGACCGGATGGCGGACCTGACGGCGCTGGACTCGCCCCGCTCTCCCCTGCCCCGGGACTTTGACCTGGGCCGGTATGTCCGGAAGATCTTCGATATGTACGGTGGGGCCTCCGTCACCGTCCGGCTGCGGCTGCACCGGTCGCTGATCAACCCCGCCATGGACCGCTTCGGCTCCGACGCCCACATCCGGCCGGACGGGCCGGACCATGTGGCCCTCACCGCCCCGGTGGAGGCAGGCCCCACCTTCTACGGCTGGCTGTTCCAGTTTGGGGACAAGGCGGAGCTTCTCTCCCCTGCCGACGTCCGCCGGGACTTTGCGGACTACTGCCGCCGGGTACTGGCACGGTATGATGCATGAAACACTGGATCACCTTATAGTAACCCAGGGGGCGCTGCATGGCAGCGCCCCCTGGGCCTTATTATTATGGGTAAATGAATCAGGCGAACAGATAGCCGTACTGATCCCGGATGGTGAGGATGAAGGTCTCCAGCTCCCGGGGCAGGTCGTTGGCCTCGTCCAGGTTATACTCCTGGGGCGCACCGGCCAGCCGCACCCGGACCTTGCCGTCCTCCAGGAACAGGACGCCGGCGTTGTGGGAGTCCTCCATATCCTCGGCGGTCTGGAACAGGGTGAACTTATCGTGGCAGGGCTCGGAGGCATAGGGGCAGAACTGGGTGCAGTTGCCGCACTCGTTGCACATCTTGTCCACGTGGAGGATCTGGTGGCTGCCGTCGGCCATGGCGATGGCCACGTTTGCACGGTTGGGGCAGGAATCCACGCAGTTTTCGCACACGGTGGAGCACTGCAGGCAGCGGTCGCCCTCGCGGCAGATGCAGCCGCTCATTTGCAGGACGCCCTTCTTGGCCTGGGCGTCGGTCTTGGTAATGTAGGCCTGCTGGGGGATGTCATAGGTATAGGCCGTTCCGATGACCTCCTGGGCGAAGCGGGCGGCGTCGGCAATGCCCTCCACCACGGTGGCGGGGCCGCGAGTGGCGTCACCGGCGGCATACACGCCGGGCAGGTTGGTCTGGAAGGCGGGGCGGCCCTTCTTGTCCACCTCGATGCCGTTGGCGGCCATCAGGGCGCTGTCCACCTGCTCGCCCACGGCGGAGATCACCAGGTCGCAGGGGATGTCGAAGAACTCGCCGCTGCCCACGGGGCTGCGGCGGCCGGAGGCGTCGGCCTCGCCCAGCACCATCTTCTCGCAGGTCAGCACGCCGTCGGCCTGCTTCACGGGAGCGGCCAGCTCGGCGAAGGTCACGCCGTCCTGAAGGGCCAGGGCCAGCTCATGCTCGTCGGCGGGCATGTACTTGCGGGTCCGGCGATATACCAGAGTTACCTGCTTGGCACCGCTGCGCTTGGCCAGACGGGCGGCATCCATGGCGGTGTTGCCGCCGCCGACGACGGCAATGCTGCCGCCCACGGCGATGTTGCCGGCCTTGACGCCCTTCATCCACTGGATGGCCCCGGCCACATCACCGGCGATCTCCAGCTTGCCGGGCTTCCAGGCGCCCACGGCGAACAGAATGTGGGTATAGCCCATGGCCTTCAGTTCGGTGACGGAGGGGGCAGGCGCGCCGCAGCGGACGTCCACGCCGTACTTCTCCATCAGGGCGATGTCCTTCTCGATGGTCTCGTTGGCGATGCGGAAGGAGGGGATCACGTGCCGGGGCACGCCGCCCAGGCAGCTCTCCCGCTCGAAGATGGTGGTCTCGATACCGGCCCGGGCCAGGAAATAGGCCGCGGCGATGCCGGTGGGGCCGCCGCCGATGATGGCGGCCTTCTTGCCGGAGACCTTCTCGGTGGGCCGGATGGAGGCCATCAGGGCGTTGTAGCCCTTTTCGGCGGCCAGCAGCTTGGTATCCCGGATGCGGACGGACTCGTCATAGAAGTTCCGGGAGCACTTGGTCTGACACCGGTGGGCGCAGATGGTGCCGGTCAGGAAGGGCAGGGGGTTCTTCTCGGTGATGAGCTTCAGGGCCGGGGCATACAGGCCCTTGCGGCACAGCTCCATATACTCGGGGATATCCTGGTGGATAGGGCAGCCGCCCTGGCAGGGAGCGGTGAAGCAGTCCATCCAGGGCACCTGCTTGTCGCTCTTGCGGCTGGGCAGGGGCTTGATGGGCTTGACGTGGTGAACATCGGTATGACTGGCGGCGGACAGCTGGCAGATGGCCTGGGTGTCCGTGCCGGAGAAGGGACGGTATGCCATGGGCTCCACCTTCTCCACCATCTGGTGCAGGCGGTTGTATCCGCCGGGCTTGAGGATGGTGGTGGCCACGGTGATGGGCCAGATCCCGGCGGCAAACAGCTTGTCGCAGTTGAAATACTCCGCGCCGCCGGCGAAGGAGATGCGCATCTTACCCTTGAACTGGCGGGAAATGCGGTGGCACATCTCGATGGTCAGGGGGAACAGGCTGCGGCCGGACATATACATCTCGTTGTTGGGCAGCTCGCCCCGGGTGGTGTCCACCGGGAAGGTGTTGGACAGCTTCAGGCCAAACTCCAGGCCGCAGCTGTCGGCCAGGGCCTGCAGGCGCTCAAACATGGGAACGGCGTCGGCCCACTGCAGATCCTCGTTGAAATGGTGCTCATCGAAGACGATGTAGTCATAGCCCATGGAGTCCAGGGTGCGGCGGGCGGTCTGGTAGCCCAGGATGGTGGGGTTGCACTTGACGAAGGTGTGCAGGTGCTTTTCGGAGATCAGGTAGCTGGCGATGCGCTCGATCTCGTCAGGGGGACAGCCGTGGAGGGTGGACACAGTGACGCTGCGGGACACCCGGGGGGAGATGGCGTCGATGAAGGCGGTCTCCTGGGGGAACAGCTCCTTCAGGACCTCCTTGCACTCGCCGAAGATGGCGGTGCGGCTGGCGTCCATCATACCGTCGATATAGGTGTTGACCTTCTCGCCCTTGATGCCCTCCAGGTCATAGCCCACGGACATGTTGAACACGAAGCCGTCGGGATCGCCGAAGCCGTAGACCTTGCTGAGGACCTTCAGAGCGCACCAGGCCTTGATATACTCGTCCATGGCCTGGGGAACGGTCAGCTCCGTGGACCACTCCTGGTTATAGCCCTCGTCGTTGGCCAGGATGCAGGGGCGGGGCACACAGGCGGCCAGATCAGCGCCGTCCATCTTCTGGACGGTCTTCACCTCGAAGAACCGGGCGCCGGCCGCATAGGCGGCGATGATGTTCTGGGCCAGCTGGCTGTTGGGACCGGCGGCGGGGCCGAAGGGGGTCTCGATGCGCTCGCCGAAGATGGGCAGGCTCTTGCCGGTGGCGTGGTACTGCTTATGCACGCCGAACACGTCGCCGCAGCCGGCGTACTCGGTGATTACCCAATTCATCAGGGATTTGAAGGGAATGGGATACATTTTCTCGGACATGGGGGTTCCTCCTTTTTGAATCGTAAAAAATCAGCGCATCAATACACCCGGTTGTTCAGGCTGCCCCAGAGCTTCTTGGCGGCCTCCAGGATATGAGCGTTTTCGGCCTCCTCGTCGATGCCCACCAGCTGGCGGTCCTGCATCAGGAGCTTGCCGCCTGCGATGGTGGTCTGGCACTGGCGGCCGGTCATGCCGAAGATCATGTGGCCGTCGATGTTCTCGTCGGAGAAGGGGGTGAAGGGCTTATAGTCCATGACGATGATGTCCGCGGCGGCGCCGGCCTTCAGCACGCCCAGCTGCACCGGGAAGTACTTTTCGCCGATCTTGGCGTTGTTGCGGAACAGCATGTCCGTGACCTCGCACCAGCCCACGTTGGGCAGGCAGTTCTGGCTCCGCTGGGAGCACAGGGCCACCTTCAGGGACTCCAGCATGTCGTTGGTATAGGCGTCGGTGCCCATGCCCAGCAGGATGCCCCGCTTGTGCAGCTGGAGCACCGGGCAGATGCCGATGGCGTTGCCCATGTTGCTCTCGGGATTGTTGACCACCATGGTGCCGGTGTCCCGGATGATCTCCATCTCGGCGGTGTTCACATGGATGCAGTGGCCCAGAATGGTCTTTTCCCCCAGAATGCCGTGGTCCTGGAGCCGCTGGACAGGGCGGCGGCCATAGTTTTGCAGGCTGTCGTACACGTCGTTCATGCCCTCGGACACATGGATGTGGTAGCCGGTGCGGCCGTTGTTGGCGGCCACCATGCGGTCGAAGGTCTTGTCGCTGATGGTGAACAGGGCGTGTCCGCCGAACATGGCGGCCAGCATGGGATCCTGGTTCTTCTGGCACTCGGTGATGAAGTCGGCGTTTTCCTGGATGGCCTGGAGGCACTTCTCCTCGCCGTCCCGGTCGGAAACCTCATAGCAGAGGCAGGAGCGGATGCCGAACTTCTTGGCGGACTCGGCGATGGTGTGCAGGGAGCCGGGGATCTCGGCATAGGAAGCGTGGTGATCAAAGATGGTGGTAACGCCCTGCTTGATGCAGTCGATGTACAGGGCGTCGGCGCTGGCCCGGGTCCCCTCCAGGGTCAGCTTCCGGTCGATGGCCCACCAGGTGCCGTCCAGCACCTCATAGAAATTGGTGGGGTTGTTGCCCACAATGGACAGGCCCCGGGCCAGGGCGGAATAGATGTGGGTATGGGCGTTGATGAAGGCGGGCATGATGACGCCGCCCTTGGCGTCGATGATGTGGGCCTGGGGATACTTGGCCCGCAGGGCGCTCTCCTGGCCCACCTCGGTGATGGTGGCGCCCTCATAGGCCACGGCCCCGTGCTCATAATAGCCCTTGCCGCCCTCGTCCCGGGTGATGAGTCTTCCGTTGATGACCAGATTCATGTGTGTTCCTCCTTTTGAATTGTTCCAATGCTTCCGGGTAAAGAAAAATGTTTCAAACCTCCGGATGGAGATCTGAAACACTCAAGCAACAGCCGAGTGATAGTTGCAGCCCGTGCGCGAGGCACTTCCTTACAGCTACCAATCTTGGATTGTTGCCTATATTTTACACGCTTTGGTATAAAAATGCAACAGAAATTTTAGCTCCAGCGGCAAAAAATGTGCAGGATTCCGAAAAAGCCAGCCGGGCCAGGCCGGAATCCCTATGAAAAAAATCTACAAAGTCGGGATACCGGTAATTTTGCGGGCGAAAGAGTCTGTATCGTGAAATTGTGAAATAATCATCAAATAGGCCGGAATCCACAATTTGCGGCGGCTGCCGGGTGCAAAGGAGGGAATGTGCATTTTTACAAAATGCACAAAAAACACCGCGAAGATTTTACGGTCGCGAGGGACGATTTTCGGAATAACCCCCTTGAGTATTTGCCGGAATGGTGTTATTATCAGAACGGATGGGGGTATGAGCAAATTTCATCTACCCATTCGATTTTGAACAATCTTGGAACAATTTTTGAGGAGGCAACTATTATGAATGCTTATCTGGCCAGCGTTCTGGAGAACGTCAGAACCAAGCATGGCAACGAGCCCGAGTTCGTGCAGACCGTCGAGGAGGTCCTGTCCTCTCTGGAGCCTGTCATCGAGAAGCACCCCGAGTATGAGAAGGTCGACCTGCTGAACCGCATGGTCGAGCCCGAGCGTATGTTCACCTTCCGCGTTGTGTGGTGCGACGACAACGGCCAGTGGCACACCAACCGCGGCTGGCGCTGCCAGTTCAACGGCGCCATCGGCCCCTACAAGGGCGGCCTGCGCTTCCAGAAGAACGTGTATGAGGGCATCATCAAGTTCCTGGGCTTCGAGCAGACCTTCAAGAACAGCCTGACCGGCCTCCCCATCGGCGGCGCCAAGGGCGGTTCCGACTTTGATCCCGCCGGCAAGTCCGACGCCGAGGTCATGCGTTTCTGCCAGAGCTTCATGACGGCTCTGTATCGCTACATCGGGCCCGACATCGACGTTCCCGCCGGTGATATGGGCGTGGGCGGCCGCGAGATCGGCTACCTGTATGGCCAGTACCGCCGCCTGAAGGGCGTGTGGGAGAACGGCGTGCTCACCGGCAAGGGCCTGAGCTACGGCGGTTCCCTGATCCGTCCCGAGGCCACCGGCTACGGCGCTATCTACTATCTGCAGGAAGTGCTCAAGCACGAGAATGACACCATCGAGGGCAAGAAGATCGCCATCTCCGGCTACGGCAACGTGGGCTGGGGCATCATGAAGAAGGCCGCTCAGCTGGGCGCTGCCGTCACCTACTTTGCCGGTCCCGATGGTTACGTTCACGATCCCGACGGCGTTATCACCGACGAGAAGCTGAACTACATCCTGGAGATGCGCGCCAAGGATCCTATGCACTGCAAGCCCTACGCCGACAAGTTCGGCTGCGAGTTCGTGGCTGGCGAGAAGTGCTGGGGCGTCAAGGATGTTGACGTGTACATGCCCGCTGCTATGCAGAACGACGTCCGCATGGAGTCCGCTGAGAAGATCGCTGCTTCCGGCGTGAAGTACTACATCGAAGTGGCCAATATGCCCACCACCAACGATGCTCTGAACTTCCTGCGTCAGCAGAAGGGCATCATTGTGGCTCCCTCCAAGGCTGTTAACGCCGGCGGCGTGGGCGTCTCCGCTCTGGAGATGGCTCAGAACTCCGAGCGTCTGGTCTGGACTGCCGAGGAAGTCGATGCTCAGCTGCACAAGATGATGAAGACCATCCACAAGGAATCCGCCGATGCCGCTGCCGAGTACGGTCTGGGCTATGACCTGGTGGCTGGCGCCAACATCGCCGGCTTCAAGAAGGTCGCTGAGGCTATGATGGAGCAGGGCTGCTTCTAAGCCGAAGGATAGGATATCATCCAAATAGAACCAACAGGGGTCCCGCAGAACTGCGGGACCCCTGTTTCTTGTCAAAAAGCCCCAAAGGTCAAAGCACTTCTGGGGGACAATTAAAGGACTCCTGCCGCCTTGGCAGGAGTCCTTTTTGTCCTCACGAATCCCGGTACACTGTGAACTGATAGACATTTGTCTCGGGCTGCGTCAGCGAGTAATAGCCGAAGCCCTGCAGCGATACGCCATACTCCTTCAGGAAGCGCTCGGCGCCCTCCCATTTTCCGAAGATCCGGCTCAGTTCATCCACCTGCGCACTCTGCGCAAGCTGGATGGCAAAGCTGCCGCCGTTCTTCTGTATCACCTGTGTAAACTGCTGCGCCAAAATCGGCCCGCAGTCGGCGTCGCTTTCCACCCGCGTATGATTGCGGGCATGATAGCTGCCCGACATGCTGTCGGTGCCCGGAATAGTGAAGCAGGACAGATAGCCGTCTCCGATGGGATAGAGGTCCCGAATCAGGTGGTTATCCACATTGAACCGGCCATACAGCAGCTTGTCCCCCTGGTTTCCCAGGTCAGCGGTGGCATCCAGATCATAGAATATGCCGTCAATTTCCGCCACATTCCACTGGTGCCCGTTCCCGCCGTCCAAGGGCGCGCCGGAAATCGACAGGCAAACGATTCCCATCTGCTCCAGGATCCATTGCATGGTTTTTCCGGTTCCGTCACACTTGGCCCGGCCTTCCACCAGCGCGCCGTAGGGCGTCCCGCAATACGGCGTGGACAGGTCGTAGACACAGTGGCCGGTGACGTAGCGATAGGCATGCAGCTCCGCCTCTCGCGCAGAAAGGCCCGCCGCCCCGCTTACCACCTCCTGAACGATCCGGTCGCACTGCTGATAGGCCCGGCGATAGGTATCCTCATCCATATGGTAAGAAAGTTCGCTGATCCCCGTCACCATCTTTTCTCCGTCCCGATCAACGCTATTGTAGTAATAGGTCGCATTGCCATCTATCTGGAACAGCTCCGGGCAGTTCCCATAAATCAGCGTCATCAGCGCCACCAGGCCCACAGCCAGCATGGTCATGATCTGACCGATACCCTTGAATTGCATAAATCTCGTGCGCCGCCCCGTTGTAAGGTGCACCACCAGGCAGGTTATCGCCGCCAGCACAAGAAACAACAGCGCCATCAGCAGCGGCGTCCACATGGAATCCGCGTTCTTATTGTAAATCCCCGCGCACAGGTACCAGCTCACAAATCCGGCCACCAGAGACGCGCTCAAGGTCCTGATATCAAGCTTCAAATCTCTCTCCTCCTTATGTCAAAATATCACGCACAGCGCAGCAAGCACCGCAGCCAGCAGCGGCACCACATTGCAGAGCCTGCAAACCGTGCTGTACTCCTTCGGGTAGATCTCCATTGCGTTTGCCGCCCTGTATCGCACGGATAGGAATACCGTCAGCACACACCAGGAAACGCCCAGAAGCGCCAACGGCGCATGATACCATTTGGCAGTGACCTGACCCTTCTGCTCCAGCAGCTCATACACCGCGCCCGCCACCGGAACGCCCAGCACGCTGATCAGCCAGCAATCATCCGCATCCAGCCGCATGGCGCCGGCGCGCCAGTTCAGCAGCAGGATGTAGGCCGCCCATACCAGAAGCCGGGCCGCCCGATATATACTTTGCTTTTGCGCGCCTTTTTCCAGCGTCAGCGCAGCCAGCAGCACCGCCCCGGCCACCATAGGCCAGCCCAGATGCGTAAGCTTTCCCACGCGGGAGCAAAGGTCGCTCCATCCGGAGGATACCGCAGCCAGGACAACAGGTGTCAGAAAGGCATAAAGGACGCCCCATGCCAGCCCAAAGGCTGGCCCGGTCTGATAGGTACTCTTCTGAAATCCACCCTTAGACGCCAAGGGGATAAGCAGGATCCCCAGCACCAGCAGTGCCGGAACCAGCGCGCCGGGCTCGGTCAGCACTCCTCCCACAGCCAGACGCGCAGCCGCAAAAATCACCGTGGCCACATACGCGCCGATGTTCATGAAATAAGATGTACTCATACTGTGCCTCCCCTCAGACCAGGCATAGGATGTTCAGCAGCCAGCAGGCAGCCAGGGCGGCATACACAAAGCGGTAGGAGCCGTAGGGGTCCATAACCAGTCCCAGCACGCAGCGAACCCCGCAGCCAAGCTCCAGCACCAGCGCCGGAACCGCCATCGCAAATTCGCGAGGACTGCAAATACCCGCCAGCAGCGTTATCACCAACGTGACCACCACCAGCAGCAGGGTCTGTCTTCCGCTGCGGACGTTCTGCTCCCGATAGGCCAACAGGTCCGCGGCGTTTTTGCTCCACCTTTTGCCGTCCCGGCCCGCCAGGGATGTGGGATACCCAAAATACTGGGCCGCCCGGCGAAGATTCTTTCGCCGCCCGTTCAGTGCATAATCCGCCAGGGCGCCATAGCCCGGGCCATAGCCCTGCTGCGCGGCGCAGTTGAAGAAGTTCTGCGCCACCTGCTGGGTATCCATCCCCTCCATCTCGTGGCTGCTGTAGTACAGGCCCAGCTGGTAGCTGGCATAGGCGTTCCCGGCCTGGGACAGGGTCTGCAGGTCGCTGAGGGCCGTTTCCGTGTCCGTCTCCAGCGACGCAAGAGCCGCCTGCAGGACCTCGCCCTCCCGCTGATCCTCCACCGAGCACGCTCCGCCGTGCCTGCCGTTGGCGAGGATCAGAAACCGCGGCACCGGCGATAGCTTCACCTGCGCGGCATCCAGCAGCTGCTGAACCATCCTTCTCACCAGGGAGGCAGACAGCATGGTGGTCTTGGTCACCGCGCCGATCACCGTGTTGACCTCCGCGCGGGAAAGCTCCGGCTGCACGGCCACATCCGCCACGCTGGGGCAGGCCGTCAGGATAAGCTCCCACAGCAGCGCATCGCTGCGGTCATCGCCTCTTTCTTCCAATTTTGCCCGCAGCATCGCGGGCGTCTGTAAAATCTGTAATCCCTGCTCGTTGACTACTTCTTTCAATATCTCTCTCATGCCTTACCCCTCAGACCAGATGGAATTTTTCCAGCTCCAGCTCGTAGCTTGTGCGGCTCTTATCGTTATCGTTCACGGCTGCATCCTCCAGAAGGCAGCGGACCCAGTTCTCCGTGTCATTCCACGGGGCATTTTCATCGATCTGTCCTGCACACAGCGCCGCAAAGAAATCTGAAAACAGCTGCCGCAGCTCCGGCTGCGCTCTCCACCATTGGGCCGTTATCTCCGCGCCGAATTGATGATGTCCCGTTCCATTGTGCCCTCCGGCGTCAAACAGAAACACCGGGCGACTCTGAAAATACTCCAGATATTGCTCCCGCATCAAGTGGCTGTACTCCTCCCCGATGAAAGGATGGGTATAGAACAGCAGATAAAAGGCAATTACCGCTGCCGAGAATATGTCGCGCACGCGCCCGTCCAGCACGATGCCATTTTTCTCCAGCTGCTGCTCCACCACCTGCGGCACAGACAGAAAGTCGCCGCGAAAGGCCGCGCCGATCTGCGAAACCCGAGAAATTGTTTCACCCGGAACCAGATACACCTGGTTTGTCCCATACTCCACGCGCACCTGATCCCTGCCAAAGCCGTTCAGCGTCAGGCCCTCACGGTGCAGCTGCCCGATCCTGCGGAACAGATGGACGGCAATGGTCCACCTGGGCGTGTCAGAGCTGGGCAAAAACCGGCGGACAGAGGGATACGCATCCATGCTGAAGGGATGCAGCACATATCCCTGCATTTCATCGCTCCGGACCAGATCGAACGGCCAGAAAAAGCCCTCCCGCAGGATTCGTCCCATCTGAATCTGCTCCAGCACGTCGGATACCCGCAGCAACTCCTCCTGCTTGACCCGGAACGGCACCAGCCACAGCGGTTTATTCTCGTTCCGGCATCGCACCTGAATATAGTGGTGCTCCGTCCCTGTTTGCAGAAAGTCCCCGCTATCGTCCAGCAGCAGCTGCTGTGCCTCCTCGGGGGTCGACATAATTTTGTAGGCGTTGGCGCCCACCAGGTAGCTGTTGACCCAGCGGCCGGCTTCCGGATACATCACGCTGTCGCTCATCTTCTCCTATTCCTTCCTCTTTTTCCCGAGTCGCCGTCGTAGTCGTCAAAAATAAAGCCCCGGTCCGACTTCTCCGTCCGCCCGCCTCTGTCGCTGCGGTCGAAAATAGAGAATATCCCCTTCTTTTCCGCGGCCGGCGGATCAGAGCTCAGTCTTTTCCCGTGGCCATTGTCGGGCCTGCGCGCCTTTCCCCACGCCTTCAGCGTCTTTTCCAGCTGCTCACTGAGCAGACTGTCGCCGCGGCCGGCGGCCTTGCGCAGGTCGCTGCGCACCTTCTCGTCCCGCAGTATGACGGAATGCTCCAGCTGGAGAGACTGGCTGCCGGAAACTCCCATTTTCAGCGCCGGAATCCCCTCAATTTTCTTAATCAGACTGCCGCAGTCATAAACGACCCGTCCGGCTTCCACCCGGCTGCAGGACAGAAGCATCAGATCCCATGCGAAAATTGCCTGGTTGGAGGCAGCTTTCAGCTTTGCCGCCAGCGGCAGCAGCTGATTGCAGATCTCCTCCCTGTCCCTGGCAGGCAGGTGTCCGTCCAGCACCAGCTCTGTCATCGGCTCAGTCCGGCTCGGATCCCGGTACAGCTGCCACACGGCATCCAGAGAGTGCAGCTTATTGCCATCCGCTCCGCTGTCCCGGGTCTGAAGCAGCGCCTGCACATTGCTGCTGGGCGCGCCGTCCAACACATAGTCCATCATTGTGCGATAGGTCATGCAGCTCCAGAAATAGGCCCGCTGCCGCCGCTGCAGCTCATGAGCGGCCTCCAGCGAGAATACGCCTCTGGGCAGCGCATCGACTGCGCGTCCCATCTGCGGCACCAGGTTTTTCAGCGGCATCCCCTGATAGACATCCCTGCGCAGGAGCTGCATCCAAAGAGCAACACACTCCTGTTCAAAATCGTCCATGGGGGACGCCCCCTGATAGCTCCGGCGCGCAGCCACAATGTCCTCATAGCATCTGCAATTCTGCAGATGCTTGTGAATCTGATATTTCTTCCACAGGATGCTGCCGCCGCTCTTCAGCGCAGCCGCAACGTCATCATACAGGGCCGGATACTCCCGTTCCAGCCCGGCCAGCAGCGCGCAGCGCTCCTCCACGGGAAGCTCCTGCCGCAGCCGCACCTGCACCATATAGCCCACGCAGGCATCCAGCAGTCTGCCGTTATAAACGCAGGAATTGCGGTCCAGGATCTCACAGCTCTCTTTTCCCAGCACACCGCCGGACCGGCTCAGCTCGTCCAGGATATTGGCCAGAACGTTCTGCTCCATCAGCGTCATCTGGCGGAGCCCCACATGCCGCAGAATGCTCTCTGCCAGCTGCCGGCACTGCCCTGCATCCAGGCAGGTGGTCAGCTCCACGCAATCCCCGGTCAGCATTTCATCGCCGGAGCGCAGCATCTCCGGGATCAGACTGCACGCCGTCTGCGGGTCAATGCTGCATGCCCGGTCCGAAAAGATGCCGCGCAGCAGGGCATGCACAAGCCCGGCATAGCGCACATCGAAGGTTTTCACCGTTTTCTGCAGCAGCTCCAGCTGCTCAGCGCTTCTGCTGTACTGCAAAAGACGGCAAACACAGTCGCAGAGCTCCCGCCCGCCTGCCGCATCCGCCTGCACCTGTTTGACGCAGCGGTCCACAGACAGCTCCATAATCCGCTTGGGCAGCGCAGCGTTCTGCCTTTTCAGCATCCAGATCAGGAGCTTGTTCACCGTCTCCTGGTTTGCCGACGGAACCCTGCCGCAAAGCAGCAGATTCCCCACCACGCGGTCATACACGTCATTTTCCGGCCGGTTTCCATCGTTCATCTTCCGCATGTGATATGCGGTGGCGATCATCTCCAGTGACGCATACTCCAGCGGCACCAGCTCCCCCAAAATATACTGCATATCCAGCAGCATCTGGCGGCGCTCCTCCGGGGCGGCAGATGCCAGATACCGGAAAAGCTCCGCAACAAACGGGTCCTCCTCCAGCCGCCTGCCGCCGTTCTCCTCGCTGACAGCGTTGCTGAGGATAGACTGACCCATTCTCGGGCCGGATCCGTCCTTTTCAAACAAGGACGTCATGGTACTGTTGAAATAGCCGAGGTTGTTTTCATTATCCGCCGTCAGACCCTGGGATCTGGCGCAGACCATATATCCGGCTTCATCCGTCCGGAACCGGCATGCCTGCTCCATTTTCATTGGAGATCCTCCCCGTTATAAAACCGCTCTTGTTTGCACCTTTGTTCGTTCATCCAGTCGTCAAGCCGCCCCTGATATTTCCTTGCAGACTCCAGCAGCGCCTTTTTCGGCTGAGGATCCGCCTGAAAATAGGGGCCGATCCTTCCCAGCCGCCAGAGGATCCATTTCAGCGGGTCCTCCACCCGGCGGGGATTCGGTGCGCCCTTGGGGAAGCCAACCAGATTGATCCCTTCCCAGATTTCCCACATATTCAGATAGATCCGTCCGCTGGCGCAGTCGTCATAAACCTCCGTCCATATGCCGGAGGCAATTTCCTTTGTGATATCCTCATTAATATCTATGTCAATAGAGGTCAGCTCCGGGTTATTCCAACTTTTGTGTGGGATTTTTCTTTTCAACCCTCATTTCGACCGAGCGATTCCTTCCAACTTTTCTGTGGGATTTCAGTTTTTACCCCCAATTTCGGGTGAGCGACTTCTTCCAACTTTTGTGTGGGTTTTCCTCCGAGTGAACAAAAAGTACGAAAAAATCTGGCATCCTGTTTGGACGCCAGATTCTTTTTTTAGTTGTCCTCTTTCTTTTCTTCGGCATCGAGGGCTTTCGTCAGAAGCCGCTCAACAGCCATGGTCAGCGTCTGTCCTTTCTCTTCGGCGTAGTCCTCCAACCTTTCGCGGAGGACGCGGTCAATGTAGCAGTTCAGATGCTGTCCATCTTTTTTAGCCCTTGGCATGGTCATCCTCCCGCTCGTTCCGCATTTCGCGGTATAGTTCCTGTGCCAGTGCCGTCATAATTGCGCGGTACTTGGCACCATCTTCAAAGAGTTTGGTGTAGGTTTCCGTGCTTTCGATATAGGATGCCTGCGCGGTGTCGTTGAACACCTTGGGGAACACATTTTTCTCGAAAATCTGTTGTCCATCGGATTTTGCGGCTTTTCGGAGTTTCTTGTCTGCCAGCAACTTTTCACGCAGCGTACCAATGAGGACGCGGTCTGCTTCTGTAAAGGAACCCTTATACACCTCGTTGATGGCCTCGATAACCGTTTCCAGCGGGTCTTTCTTGGTGTTCATATTGACTGCCTTCTTTGTCCGCTCAGGTTCCAGCGGAACATCCTTGTCCTCCAACTCTATGGCTCCCTCAAAGGTCTTTTCCAGCCGGTAATACTCCAGCTTTACGCGGTTCTCCAAGTCCCACGGAGCAGCCGTTTCTGCCGGCAGCAGACGTGCCAAATAGGAACAGAACAGATATTCCTTGTGGAGTGCCTTATCAAACATCCGCACAATCTGGGAGATGTAGTTATACCACTTCACAAAGGAACGGATGGTGCGCCTGAACTGGTATTTGTCGTCCTTGCTTAACTGATTGTAGGCTCGTGCGATGGGCAGCAGCGCATTGGAGATTTTTGCCTGTGTGGTCTGCACCTTCTTGGCTTCCGGCGAAAAATAAATCTTGCTAACAGCTTCCACATCGTCGTTATTATACACGCGGAAGTCGCGGAGCTGCTTCTGCGCCTTGTAGATAAGGTCAATATTGATTTCCTCGGACAGACTTGTCTCCTGATAATACGGCTGGAACGCCTTGAGGATTTCCTCCTTGGTGTTCACGAAATCGAGGATATAGGTGTCCTCCTTGCCGAGGTATGTACGGTTCAGGCGGCTCAGAGTCTGCACGGCCTTCACATCCCGCAGTTTCTTATCCACAATCATCGTGTGCAGCAGCGGCTCGTCAAAGCCGGTCTGATATTTTTCCGCTACGATAAGCACATCGCCCTCGTCGTGGAACACCTGCTTGGTTTGGCTCTCGGAGATGTGATTACCGTCACGGTCCATGTTCATGCCGCTTTCGGTGTATTCGTGGCCGCTTTTCTCTTCGGGGTCGCGGATGCTTCCGGAGAATGCGATAAGGATTTCTACATCATCATAGTGGTTGGCATCTAAATACGCTTTGATTTCATGGTAGTAACGCACCGCCGCCAAGCGGGACGCCGTGACCACCATCATTTTGCCCCTGCCACCGATTTTGCGCTTTGTCACATCACGGAAGGTCTCTACGATGATGGCCGCTTTCTGCTGCAAGTTATGAGGATGCAGTTCTTCGAAGCGCCGAATGGTCTTGATTGCCTTGATGGTAGGCACTTCGGGGTTGTCCGGCGTATTCTTGGCGATTTGGAAGCAGGTTTTATAGGTGGTGTAGTTCTCCAGCACATTGAGGATAAAGCCCTCCTCTATGGCCTGTCGCATGGAGTAGATATGGAATGGATGGAATGTGCCGTCTGCGTGTTCCTCGCCGAACATCTCCAGCGTCTTTTTCTTCGGCGTGGCGGTGAAGGCAAAGAAACTCAGATTCTTGTGCTTGCCGTGGGTGATAAGCTCCCGCACAAGGCTGTCCTCGGTGTCCTCCATCTCGTCCTCCGCCTTGCCCTCGATATCGGCATATTCCTTCAGCGCGTCATGGGTATCCGCCAGTGCCATTTTCAGCTTCATGGCACTGTGCCCCGTTTGGCTGCTGTGGGCCTCGTCCACGATGACCGCAAACGCCTTACCCTTTGTATCGTCCACTTCCTCATAGATAACGGGGAACTTCTGCAGCGTGGTCACAATGATACGCTTGCCGGCGTTGAGCGCATCCCGCAGGTCGCGGGAGTTCATCTTCTCGCCGATGGTCACAACGGAGCCGAGCGTATGGTCAAAGCCGGAAATCGTTTCTTGAAGCTGGGCGTCCAGCACGGTGCGGTCTGTCACAATGACCACGGAGCTGAAAATGGGCTTGTTGTCCGCATCGTGAAGACTTGCCAGCCGGTAGGCCGTCCAAGCGATAGAGTTGGACTTGCCGGAGCCGGCACTGTGCTGTACGAGGTAGTTGTGGCCGGAGCCGTTCTGCCGCACATCACCCACCAGCTTTCGGACAACATCCATCTGATGATAACGCGGGAAAATAACGGACTTCTTGAGGATTTCCTTTTCGGAGCCGTCCTTCAGCCGAATCTTCTCCTTCTTCACTTGGAAGCTGATGAACTTCTGCAAAATGTCCAGCAGACTATCCTTCTGAAGCACCTCTTTCCAAAGATAAGATGTCACATAATCGCCGTCTGCGTTGGTCGGATTGCCTGCGCCTCCGTTCTGTCCGGGGCCGTTGCTGCCCTGATTGAAGGGCAGGAAAAAGGTCTTGGCACCATCCAGTTTTGTAGTCATGGCGGCTTCGTACAGGTCCACCGCGAAAAACGCCAAAATGCGGTGGTTCAGGCGGAAGACCGGCTCCTTGGGGTCGCGGTAGAACATCCACTGGTTTTTGCCGTTGTCGATGTTCTGCCCCGTAAGCTGGTTCTTCAGTTCGATGGCGATAACAGGGATACCGTTGACCGCCAGCATCATGTCCACACTGTTGCCGCAGCTTTCCGAGTAGTGCCACTGGCGGATACACTGGCAGATATTCTGCTGATAGTGCTGCAACGACACATCGTTCAGCGTGGACTCCGGCTTGAAGTAGCAGACGTGGAAGTCGATGCCACGGTGCTTAAAGCCGTGCCGCAGCACAGAAATAAGGCCGTCATTCTCCACGGCATTTTCGAACGCCTTGTAGAATTTCATTTCAGAGTTGCCGTCGCTCTGCTTCTCCAGCCGCTGCCACGCCACGGGCTGTGTGGCTTTTACGAAGGTCGTCAGGGTGCGGATATCCAGCGCCATACCCGCGCTTTCCGGCGCACGGTAGCCGGCGTCTGAGGCCTTCTGCCAGCCACCGGCAGGGGAAATCAGAAAGGTCTCAATATCCTGTTCAAATTGCTTTTCATTATCGGGCATTATCGGGCACCTCCTTACACTGTCTTTACTACCTCATTCGGCGAGACTATCTGCTTCCGTAAAAGAGCTCTACTAATATGCCCTTGTATATCTGTTACAAAGTTACTCCAATAGGCAACCTCGGCATAACCATTCCGAATATTGCTGGCAACAATATTGAAATGCCTCATTGTGGAATAGTAGTCATAACTATTGTTTCTGTCCGGCAGAATAACGAATATCAACGCATTCGAGTGACTTGTTCTGTCGTTCCTCGTAGTTTCACGCAGGGAAAAAGCAATTTCCCAAGGAATCCATTGGTCGCGTTCACTCCGGTATTTTTCCCGCATATTAGGAGAAATAAATACTACGGTAACGGTGCTGTCATAAATCCGGTCTCTCAGCTTTTGCCAAATCGTATCATCACTGAGATAAGACAAATCCTCATCCGCCCTCTCACCCTTATAAACTATGCACCCTTCATTTTCGGCTCGGCGCTTAAAATCATCCACATATGAACGTGCGGTTGTGCTGGTATATGAATAGGGGGAATAAAGTGGTGAGTATAAATACGCCACATTATTGTCCGCAAACTTATAGGACACAAAAACCTTAGACGCCATAAAGCATCCTCCTTTCTCTTACACGGAAGGTGTATCTGCAGCATTAGTACACAGCCACAAGATGATTAGCAAAAGCATGATTACGCCATAGAACAGGCCTGTAGATACCGAAAGAAACGCCTTACCATATTGCACAATACCACGCGCATTTTGGGGGATTTGCATTTCAAAATCGGGAAGCGGCTCGGATTCTACTTCCAGTTTTGCTGCGACTCTGTAGAGCTTACGGTAGCCGCGCTCAAGGTAAAGATAATATGTATCAAGAGCGCAGAACAGCGCAACCACTCCGAGTGCAATATAGATAGTTGCGTATTTTGAGGCATTAGATGCCTTTTCCAAATAAAAAACGAGGAGTGCGGTGATGATGGTGATGCACCACGCTTTTGCTTGAAATGCGTTTTGCCCCATTCTTGTAATAGTTGATTGGATATATCCGAGATGGGTCACATTTGGCTTTGTACTATCTGGCATTTTAGAATTCTCCTTCACACTCAAATGCACCTTCATCTGGCTCAGGCATTTCCCTCAGATAATCTGGGTGCTTATCAAGATATTCAACGACCCACGGCTGTAAATAGCGGTCAAAATACTCGCCGTTGTTACTTGCGGTTGTTTGCCCAATAATAGACGAACGCTGCAGATAAGTTGCTGTCGCATCCGTGATTGACAGGTATGCCGTATGGCTTTCTGACTCATACATCCTTCGTACAACCTGTTTGCCACGTTTACTCAATCTATCCAGTATTCGTTTTGCGTTTTTTCCACGATACCGCGAAACGGTTACTTTACGCCTTATCCAGCCGCCGCCAACATCAATAAGCAAAATCGCAGCCGCGCAGAGAAACAGAATGCCTAAGTAGGGTTTGATGGTTTCACGCACTTGGTTAAGCCCCAGCGCAGCAACAACATTTTCTGGGGCAAATAATAAAACTCCGTCAACAATTAAGACAAATACGCATATAGACTTGTAGGGTATAACTTTGACCGTAGCCGCATTATCCTTTGCATCAATATTTACACCCATCAGCACACCCTCCTTTTCCCAGTTACGACTTCGTAGATTAGAGATTTTTTGTAAGATTCGAGGTCTGCAATTAAGAGTTGTTTTTCTAACACAATGTCATCAAGGTAACTACAGGTTTCATCTAAATACTGGGCAATACGTTTCTGTTCATCCAATGAAGGAAGTGGAATAGAAAAACTCATGATATTCTCCGCCGAAAGGTTGAGCGAACCAATACCAATCGCCGAAATAACTGCTGTTTCGGTTATGGCACTGTTTTGAAGTACATAATTAAGGTAATCAGGATTTATTCCAACAGGCCTAATCAAGATGAGGGATGAAGCAATACTTCCTTCTGTTAGCGTTTTGTTTATAGAGCATTTTCCGACACTCCCGCGTAAGCAAAATACAATATCGTCTTTTTGCAGTTTTGCCCCTCTAAGGGAATGGTATTTCTCTGATGTAATAAACTTGTTTGTTTGAATATCCGTATTAAGTTTAATCTGGCCTAAATTGTTAGATGTCAAGAACGATATTCCGGAGCTAACAATATCGCTCCCGCTTGGATAGTTACTGCTACGGTCCCCATTATAAGCATTTGCAACTTGGCTGACTCTTCCTTTATGCCACCGTGCAGGAATCTTGGCAACCCACTCAATCCCGCTATCCTTCATCTCTGCATTGGGGTCAATCCCCTTGGTGACGGCTTCGTAGATGATGGATGCCTTCCACTGCTTGTAATCCTCAATGCTGGCCTTGGCTTCGGCGATAATTTCGTCAATTTTGGCACACTGTGTGTCGAGATATGTAGCGATGGCGGTTTGTTCTGATATGGATGGAAGCGGTAGTTTCAGAACTTTGACCTCATCATAGGTAAGTCCTTGCCGCACGCCTGCCCCCATTCCATAAAAACCTTTTCTGATGTCAAACGCATGAAGCAAATAGTAAAGAAATTTTGATGTTTTGAGATTGACGGGGCGCAATGTTATATAAGCAGAAGTAATAATTCCCTTTTCGGTTGAGCGTCCAACACGAAGGCTCGTTTGGTCATTTTGAAGGTCAGTGAGTCGCAGAACAATATCCCCGGTATCAATAATGTTGTAACTGTCAAATGAAGCAGGAATCAAACCATCTGTATGGTCGATGTTTTTTCTTTTGATTTTCCCGTAACTCAAAGACAATAAATTGGTTTCTGTCAAATCTTTGTTTTTGTTTTTTACCTGAGAAACAAGTTGGAAGAGAATGTTGATGTCCCAATCTTTCGGAATCATGCCCACCCACTCGATACCGCTGTCCTTCATCTCCGTATAACCCACAGTAGGCGTCATATCACTCACCATCCTTCCCGAACAGGTCGTGGAGCTTCTGCATCAACGACTGTTCATGGGCCTCGATGCGCTTGGCAATCTCTGCGGCAGGCTCAATGGGCTTGTATTCATAGAAGGTGCGGGTGAAGGGGATTTCATAGCCCACCTTGGTCTTGCTCCTGTCAATCCATGCATGGGGGTTATAGGGCAGTACCTCACGGCTCAGATAGGAGTCCATGTCCTCGTCCAGCGGCACATTCTCCGTGTCCCGCTTGGAGGTATCCGCCACGGGCTTTCCACGCTTGCGTACCGGCTGCCCGTTCTCGTCCATCTCCGGCGTTTCTACTACGATTTTGTTGTAGCCAAGGCTGACGCTGTCCAGCACGCGGCTCTTGCAGACGATATGTGCGCCGGACTCCAGCTCCCGCTGGTAGGTGTGGTCCGCGTATGCGCCGTAGGCCTTGACGATAAGCTCGCGGCAGACATCGGTGATGTCCACACGCTTGTTACCGATGGATTTGCGGCGGGGCTCATAGCACTTGCTGGCGTCGATAAGCTGCACCTTGCCGATATGCTCCTCTGGCTTGTCCTTGGTGATAATCCAAATATAAGTGGCGATTCCGGTATTATAAAAGCTGTCGTTGGGCAACTGAACAATAGCGTCCAGCCAGTCGTTTTCAATGAGATAGCGACGAATCTCGCTCTGCCCGGAGCCGGCATCGCCGGTGAACAGGGACGAGCCGTTTTGGATGATAGCCATGCGGCCATCCGGCTTCAGCTTGGCAAGTCCGTTGAGCATGAACAGCATCTGTCCATCGCTCTTGCTGGGCAGACCGGGTCCAAAACGCCCCGCGCCGCCCTTTTTATGCTCCGCCTCGACCTTGGGGGCCTCTCGCTTCCAGTCGATACCGAAGGGCGGGTTAGAAATTTCGTAATCGAACTGATACCCGCTGAATTTATCATCGTCCAGCGTGTTGCCAAACTGCATATTGTCGGGGTCGCCGCCGCGAATGAGCATATCCGCCTTGGCGATGCCAAACGTAAAGGGATTCAGCTCCTGCCCGAAGCAGGTGACATCCGCATCGGCGTCCAACTGCTTGAGCCGTTCCTCCATGCAGGTGAGCATCTGGCTGGTGCCCATCGTCATGTCGTAAACCGTCTTGGAGATGCCGTCCCCATCAAATTTTGCATTGCTGACCAGCAGGTCGCACATGAGATAGATAATATCGCGGCTGGTGAAGTGCGCTCCGGCCTCCTCGTTGTAGGACTCGGAGAACCGCTGCACCAAGTTCTCGAAGATATAGCCCATATCCACTGCGCTGATTTTTTCGGGGCGCATATCGCCCTGCTCGGAGCAGAAGTCCACGATAACCTGATACAGCAGACCGGCCTCCTCCATGCGGTCGATTTGGGCGTGGAAGTTCATCCGCGCCAAAATGTCCTGCACATTGTCAGAAAAGCCGTTCAGGAAAGCGCGGAAATTCTCATTGATGTTTTCGGGGTCCGCTTTCAGCGTTTCGAAGGTAAATGGGCTGATGTTATAGAACTGGTAGCCAGAGGCGGCGCAGAGGAAGCCCTCCTTCACGGCGAGGTGCTGCACCTCCTTGTACTTGTCCAGCACTGCCTGATGGGTCGGCAGCAGGCAGTCGTGGAACCGCTTGATGACCGCCATCGGCAGGATGACGAGTCCGTACTCATGGGGCTTAAACGCGCCAAAGAGGGTGTTTGCCACATTCCAAATTAAGTTGGCTTTTTCCTGTATATTCTTGCCGGTAGATGCAATGCGTTCGTTACTGGTCGTCATGTGCTCCATCCTTTCCAATGACGGCCAATTCCTCATCCATGCCTGCGTACAGAAGAGAATCATCCTTTGCCAAGGCAAAGGATGAGAAACGGGCCCGTTTCTCATCGAAGTTCTCTGTAGTCTTCGACATTTTCATTATAGCACACATTTTTCAATTCGCAACATAATTCATCATTTTTATTCCAAAATCTACCGAAAACAGAAAATTTTTGCAACCCCCTTGCGCGAACAGAACATTTGTGCTATTCTATGGTCACGGTATACCAAAAGTAAATAGCGTAGTCTTCATCAATTATTTGAATACATTTCCCCGGCACATTATTTTTGATGAATTTGAGAGGTATACCACGATGAAGACTGTGAATCACATTCGACTGACTCCGGATGATATGGAGGAGGTCATTCCCATTCCGCACCTGAATTTGCGCGGCATAATTGAAGATGCCTGCTATCGGCCCAAGGCAGGGCATCCTTACTTACTGTTCTCCTGCCATGTGGAGGACTACCGAAACCGAAAATGCCGTTTCTGCGGCAGTACCGCCGTTCACGCACACGGCCAAACAGGGGCTCCGCGCCGCATTCACGATGTCAACAGCGGACGCACGAAGGTCGATATAGACCTGACGGTGCAACGGTACATCTGTAGCGAATGCGGAAGGTCCTTTTCCCCGCCATCGCCGGACATTATGGAGAGCCGGCATTTGACAAGGCGGCTTTATGACGAAATCAGACACGAGGCGTTTACCAAGCCGCTGAGTACAGTCGCCCTGAAATACGGCTATTCCGACACTATCATCGGCAAAATTTTTGACGAGTATTCCAAAGAGTTGGCGTCAGCCCATGGCCCTGTTATCGCTCCCCGCGTATTGGGCATTGATGAAAAGCACATTGTCCATAATATGCGGGCCATCTTTACAGACATTGAGAACCGTGTTCTGCTGGAGATGTGTCCCGATAACAAGAAGGATACCGTCATTGCAGCCATTGAGAGCATGGTCGGCTACGACACCAATATCGAGGTCGTAACGATGGATATGTCCTGTGGCTACCGTACTTATGTGCAGGAGTGCTTGCCCAATGCCGCCATCGTCGTGGACAAGTTCCATGTCTGCCAGTCCGTCTATGAGAAAATCGCCAAGGCCCGCAGCAAAATCATGGCCTATATCGGCGCCCTCATCCAAGCGGAGCCGGAGGGCGGCGCAAAGAAGCGCATGATTGCGGTGCGGAACCTCGCCCAGACGAACACCTATCTGTTCAAGTTCAACGCCAAGAATCTCGCCAAGAGTGAGAGGCGTATCAGCGCAATGGCAAATATCTGCGCGACTTTCCCTGAGTTCAACCATCTGCGGCTTATCAAGGAACGCTTTGACCGCATCTACACCGCCCCTGACCGCAAGACGGCGGAGGCATACTGCAAGGAATGGGCGGAGCTTATCCCTCCCTCCGGCTGCCGTCAAATCGAGGCATGGAAGAAGCGGTTCGAGGTGGAGCCGGAGCTGTTTGACGACCTTCGTTCGGCCAAGAACACCCTCACGAGGAAGTGGCACGAGGAAATCTTCAATTACTTTGAACCCAACCGCCGCTTTACCAATGCCGTAACGGAGGGCTTGAACCGGATGGTGGAGGACATGAGCCGCATGGGGAACGGGTACAGCTTTGAACGGCTGCGTGCGCGGGCTCTTTACAGCGACAAGGTTGCGGCTCTCGTTGTCTACACGATGCAGACGGAGAGCGTCCCTGTTGCCGAGGAGCCTTCTTGCGACAAGCCGCCTCACGCGATGGGATATATGTCGCTCCTTTCGTTCTCGAAGCCGAAGGTACACTGGGAAACGGTCTGCTCTATGAAGCCGGAGTTTGCGCCGCAGGAAGACTCGCTGCTGGCCTTCAGCAACTATGTCCGTGAGGACGATGACAACGGTGAATGCCAGTTGCAGGATGGGTCCTGTGCGGCAGAAGAGCAGGAGGTAGAGTAACATGGCAATGGCAGATGTACGGATTGACATGGAAACCGCCCTGTACGAGCAGATGGCCGCGCTGTGCGCCAAACTTGGCACCACCGCTGAGGCGATGGCGGTACGGTTCTGTGAGGAGTTCGTGCGGATGGAAGCGCCTCCCGTGTCTGAGTCCTACGCCTCTATGAGCGTGGAGGACAAAATCGACTTTATTGCTCAGAATATTCTGAGGGAATACAATTCAAAATGATACAACAAAGATACCCCTGTGAGGATTGACCTCACAGGGGCATCTTTCTATAATTCGCTGTTGTTGAATTGCCTTCGAGTTTGTCGAAAAGAATTTGCGAAACCTACTTAACCACACGAAAAACGCAATGTAAAAAGTAAATTGCTTTACTTTGCGCTGTTTTTCTTACATAATAGTAGACAAGAAGCAAGGTCGTAGTAAATTCTTTTCAGAGAGGGAGTTGGTGCTGACCATGAGCATAGGAAATCAAATATCAGCAATTCGTAATGAGCAGCAATTAACGCAAGAACAGTTTGGTGAGTTATTCCATGTTACAAGACAGACGGTTTCGAATTGGGAAAACGAAAAGAGTTATCCGGATTTACAGATTCTCATAGCAATGAGCAATCAATTTGATGTATCGCTTGATACATTACTGAAGGGGGATTCCAAAATGGTAAAAGCTATTGACAAGGAGCGCGTATTGGGAAAAATAAAGTATGAGAAATCACTCGTAGACTTCTTTACGGGTGCTGGTACAGGACTTGTTGCCTCTTGCTTCCTCTCGTCAGCGTCAACAATTAGGACTGTAGTAATGATTGTTGGCTTTGTTATGATAGGCATTGGTTGGTATAAAAGGGCTAAATCCGATAAAGAAGTGTTTAAGTATATGGAGGAGCGCGGACAGGAGTGACTTTATATAAGCATTTCTCTACTGTGCCATTAAAAAGATGCCCCTGTGAGGATTGACCTCACAGGGGTTCTCTTTGTTCTTCAGGCACCGAGCGTACCGCTGCGTAGTGCCTCCACCAGCGGCAGCACCTGCCACTTGGGGATGGTGTACTCGTTGCCATCCAGCAGCAACAGCCAGTATACCTGCCGCTCCAGCAGCAGGGTCTTGTCCGCGTTCCATCGTTTGATGCCGACCTCATAGACGCCATCTCCCGGCAGCTCCACATCGAACCGTCGGCCTTTCGGTGTCTTTGGCGGCCACTGGTATTGCAGGAACTTGCGGGCAAAGCGGTACTTGGGGTCTGGACCCATGATGCGGGACACATAGGGATACGCCCGCGTGTTGGGAATATGCGGCACGAATATGGAGTAGCCCCAGTACCAAATATCATCGTCGTCCTTGCACGGAGGAACATTGTTTCTGCGGCTCGTGTCCATCGGAGTTGCCTTCCGCCGCCTACGACTCAAACCCCGGCGGCGTCAGCTTCCGAAGGATTTCCGCTGCTTCCTCGGCGGTGTAGTGATTGTAGTAGGCATCCAGGGGATGCAGCATCTCCTCGTAACGCAGGGTCGCTATCTCGTAGCCCTCCATATCGCCGAGGTGTTTTGCCTTCTGCTTCAGCAGGCTCAGTTCGTTGGGGCGGATGTCCTCCAAGGGCAATTCGCCTGACAGGATTTTCTCCTGACGCAGCGTGTACGCCGTCCCATACTGAGGTTTGTACTCTACGCTGTCTCTGTCTTTGAAGGAAAAATACGGGTCTTTTCTGCTCATAAAAATCACCTCCTGTTACAGAAAATTCTATAACAGGAGGTCTTAAATTGGTAGCACACGAGAAAAGAAACTCAGCACAACTTTTTTGCGCCGTTCCCACACGAAACGATTTAGCTCTCAGCTCCCTGATTTTTTCCGCCCAACCCACACAAAAGTTGGAATACCCCAGCTCCGGCTCCAGGGTTACCGGATCCACCGCCGGCATACGGGTTTTCGGGTCAAGCGAGGTAATCCGTTGAACAGGGCACGCATAATAAAAGTTCCGCTCTTCAGGTGAACGTTCATTCCAGCCCTTGATCCACGCGCGAAGCTCGTCATACTCCCTGCCGCAGATATCGTCCAGGATGTACCAGTTTTTGTATTTTACAAAGCGCCGTTCCACGCCGCAGGTGATGGCCGACACGCCGCAGAAGGTTTTTCTGACAAACTGGCCCAGCTGCGCCAGGATCATGGCCGCATTGTTGCTCAGATAGTCCTCCAGCTCGTGGCTGATAGCAAAATACTCCTCCCGGTTCAGGCCGCCGGACACAGCTGCCGTAGGCCGGAACATGGGACTCTGGTTTCCTTTGGGATACTGATTCCGGATTTCATCCGTTTTGGTGAGAACCACCGCCACTGGAACATCCGCCCAGGTGTTCTGGCTCATATTCAGGGCGACGCGGATCTGATTCACCACTCCGACCACCTTGTTGACACCGCTCACATCGGGATAGGCCGAAAAGCCGGGGACCTGATTGGGATCCACCAGGAACATCAGGCCGTCTGCCCGGGCAATAAAGCTGGCGATTCCCTCCTTGGCCCGGCTGTTCCGGCTGTCCTGGTCGCCCAGCTTGGCGTAATCATCGTTCCACTTGACGCAGTTCTCACCGGCAATATCATAAAAAACAATGGTAAATGCCTTGCTGCGGTCGTTCTGGTCAACCAGGTTCACCGCCAGAGGACGGCGCATGACGCTGTCATCCGTACTGCCGGGCAGCGGCATATTGGCCTCCACGTTTTCCTTGAAATCTGGCAGATTGTTTTCCGTGATATAGTATCCGGTATTCTGCATGGCCATGGCCAGCCGGGTCAGCAGCTGGTTCAGATAAACCGTTTTGCCGCAGGTGGTAATGCCCACAACACTGATAAAAATGGTGGGATATTTGCCATAATTCGGCAAGGGCAGGGGATTGTGGCAGTGGGGGCACAGCCGCGTCACCGGCGTGGCGCGATCGGAATACCGGTCATACACCCTGATGGCAAAGCCATCCTGATCCCGCACAAGGCCATCCGCGCCCACGCCGTTGGCGTCAGGGTCCAGCATCTCCCAAAACCGGTCGGCATCATTGGGGTCGATGTGCGGCATATTCCAGCGAGGGTCTGCACTGGAATAGCCGGCGGTTCCTCCGCGGCTCGTCCAGTATCGGTCCAACTTTTCGTCCGGATTTCTTTGGGAAAATTTCACAAACAGCCGTTTGTGTTCGTCCACATCGCCGCTGGTGAATTCCTCCCTGTCCAGTTCCTCCTGGGTGAAGCCGGTGTTGGCCCGAAACAAAACCTTGTCGCTTTCAAACTCCTCAAAACAATAGGGGCATTTAATTTTACCCATTCCGCATCCATCCTTTCTGCTATACGCCTTCCCGGAAGAAGCTATTTTCAAAGCCCGGTGCCGGCAGGACCCGGACCTCCTCGCCATCGGACACCCGAAGCGGTATCTTCCGGTTGAGCCAGCCGCCGGGCAGCGGAATGGGATCAGACTCCCCCACCCGATACATTAACGCCCCATCTGTATAGCTTCCGATAAACTGATCGCTCAGAGTCACCTGCAGCACAGTCTGAAGGCCATTGCGCTGCAGCGCGGCGGAATAGCGCAGCGGAATAAAGCATACGGCCTCACGCCCCGGTGTGTAATAAAGATGAACAATCCCGCCCGGAACCGCCATCATACTCCACACCTGGATGGTCTGGGGCGGATCCGCCTCAAATCCCCGGAACACAGGCATGGCATAGAAGGTCCCCTGCGTAACGCCGATGAGCCGATAGCCCCTTTTTTCCATGGATTGGCCATTATGCAGGCGCCGAAGCTCCTCCTCTGTCAGACCCAGCTTCTCCGGATCGGCCAGCGGAAGGTTTTTTCCCAGGCACAGGGTAAAGGCGTCCGCTCTGGGGCATTCCAGGCTTAATCCATACCGCCCTCTGCCCGGATCATAGTCCAACGCCAGATTGTTGATGCTGTACAGGTTCACATTCGGCCTTGTAATGGGCATCGGCTCACTCCTCCTCCTTTGCTGCGGCAATTTCGTTGTAAAGAATATTTTCCGGATTCACCGGATAGACATAAAGCCTGTCCACATAGTCCTGCTGCGGGATCCGGAAGGCCGCGCCGGTATTGTTCACGTTCTGGACCTGGGTTGGCTGGCTCAGCATGCAGAACAGCTGTCTGCCGCTGGGGGGAACCGTGGCCATCAGCCGGCCCGCAGTCTGCATATTCAGATCGAACAGACTCTGGACTGCCACCCCATAGGCCGCACCGCCTCCGGCCATTCCCGCCCGGAATTGCAGCTCATCAAACAAGGAAAGCCGGAAATTATCATCCTTATCCGCGATCAACCGGAATCGCTTCACCAACTGATCCAAGAGGCTCTCCACTGTGCTGCACGGCGTCAGGCGCATCATGTCCCGATACTCCGGCTGATTTGCCAGATTGGCAATCTCCTGTGTATAGGCCCTTCTGATGGTCTCATCAACGTTCCCCTGGGATTGCCGCAGCCCGTTCCGGGTCTCCGTCAGTGTGTTTCCGAAGTCCCTCGCATTTCTGCATACATCCTTCATAGCTGCGCAAGGCTGCCCCGCCAGGAAGCCGTACACCTCTGGCAGAACCTGGCTGCATGCATAGCGATGCAGACACTCTGCAAGCGTTCCCCTTCTCATGTTCATGGGCGCGTGCCAATCCGTGCGGGTCTCCAGATTGACGGCCTCCTGCTGCAATGTGGCGTTCATCGCGCCGTAAGAAAGGCGGCTGCACAGAAGCTGCTTGAAATACTCCTGCACCCGTTCCGCATTTTCCTTCAGCTCCTGCACACACCGTCCATAATACTGGTTCACGCAGAGACCCCAGATATCCCCGACAGACGCCACCGCGTTTATCAGCTTGTCCCCGTCGATCGTATCCGACGGTCGGCCGCGGAGTCTTCCCAGGAGTCCACGGGTCGGCGCGTCGGACAGGCTCTGCTCCAGCGCCTCCATCTCCTTGGTGTACGGGAGATACTGCAAAAATGTGGGCAGATCCGGCAGCAGCTCCTTCTCGTCTATGTACTCCCGGAACAGGCTGTCGTAGTCCTGCTGCGCTCCGCAGAGGGTCTCCTGGATGTTGGACTGTCCCCCGGCCACACCGGCCTGCTCCAGGCACTCCGTGAGGATCTGTTCCATCGCTGCGCAGGCGATTTCATCCGTCTCCTTGACCTTTCTGTCCGCGCTGAGGCTCCACACGGCGGAGGAACCGGCCCCCCAAATAGCTGCCTCCAGCCCCTGGCCCAACCGGTTGTCATCCTGCGAGTTGACGATCACCATCACGTTGGCAGCCGCCTGATATCCCTCGGGGCCGCTGCCGGAGACATTTCCGTTTGTCAGGTCACTCTGCACGATCAGATGCTTCCCGTTTCTTTCGGCCCAGTCAACAACCGCCCGCAGCCGGCCGATCCTCTCCCGGTCCGAATTGAATACCTGCCGCACAAACAGAAAATAATATTCCGCCACGGTGACAGCCTGGCCAAAATCAGGCTGATGCTGCACCGCCTGGAAAAGCTCCGGGAACCTGTCATCCATCACGTCCCAGAAATAAGCCATTCTCAGCGTGCTGTTGCTTCCGAAGGCTCCCGGATTGCTGCGCATCGTGTAGAAGGCGTCTCCCACGCGGTTTTCAAACCCCGCCTCATCCATGCAGTCCCCGGTTTTCAGCCAGCACAGCTGGTCCGCCGCAGCGGACCAGCAATCCTGATAGCTCTGTCGGATGGTCTCCAGGCACTCCTCAGCGCCCGCCCCCAAAACAATGTTCAGGAGCGGGGCGCTGATTCGCCTTGCTGCGCCGGAATTGGCCGCGCGGTCGGAAATCATACGGCTGCATGCTTCGATTGCACTTGCGTAAGTCATGTTCTCTCCCTCATTTGCCGCGCGGCGTCCCGGCGGTTTATCCGTTGATGATGTTTCCTGCGGCGTCCAGCTGGATAGAGCGGCACACCGCTGCAAAAGCGCAGAGCAAAAATGCGATTCTTCAGCCCGGTCTTGCGGATATAAAACTGCGTATGAGAGGACCCAAATTGCTGGGCAGCGCTGCAGACAGCCGAAGCATTCGCAGGCACCGACAGACTGCTGCTGTCAAAGGTCACAGTATTATTCCCTTGTCCCAGCGGGAAAGTCTGACTGCACCAAAACATGGGCTTTGCATCGTTATAGACGCCGTCCAGAATGTCATTGCTGACAGCCTGGAGTGCATAATTTTAAGTGTAAATGACACATACATGGACGCACAGGAGGTTAT
>ERZ773115.635-NODE-635-length-37813-cov-3.297765_pt1 | contig 37813 bp, 21 predicted proteins | sample MGYA00511116_ERZ773115 | MGnify/ENA primary metagenome ERZ773115 (study PRJEB29015, sample SAMEA2737869) | human gut metagenome | biome: human gut; feature: human-associated habitat; material: faeces | place: China | collected 2012 ... | reverse complement strand
GCTTCCTCCAGGAATAGCAATATGTACATTTTCAGAAAGAGCTAGGGAAAGATCAGAAAAAGTTAAGTTTAGAGGAACGTATTTAGATTTATTAGCTTTATATAAATATATTAAAAAGAAGGATTATCAATATCCATCAACGCCGTCTATTTCACATATGTATGCTTTAGATTACCAATTAGATTATATATTAAATGTAGAAGGGCTAGAAAATAGATTCAATAGACATATTGAAATGTCTAAAATAGTTAGAGAATGGGCAGAAAAATACTTTGAAATTTATCCTGAAAATGGGTACTATTCAAATACTCTTACAACTATAAAAAATAATAAAAATATAGATATTTTAGGTGGCATGTTATTTATAATAAGAAGCTGCTTAATTATAAATATCTATATAAAGAAAGGAATTTGAATGAATAAACACGATGTGGAATACAGAATGTACTCTCTTAAAAATTTTTGCGAAATTTTTGATGAGCTTTTTTCGTATAACACAGGTGATGATTTTTGGAAACGATGCGTATGTGAGGCGACAATTCGAGACTTAAATGTCGATATATGCGATGCAGAAGTAGAACAATGTCCGGAAGAAATTTCACTGCGCGAAGCACTGAAAGATGTTGCTTTACGTCGTCTTGAACCATACAAAGACTTGAAGCCCAAAACCATCGACACAAACAAAATCAACGAAATGCTCGTTTCTACAATAAAAATCTTCATGGATGACGAAGATATGAAAGTAGAAGATATGAATAGAGAAACGCTACATTATTTATGTGGCTGTTTCCGATTCCGGTTATCCAAGTTGTGTCCATTTGCATATTCTGCTGATTACAGCGAATTTATGAAAATGGTTAAAAAGCAAGGCATCGAAAACTATATCAATAAAATCGTTGCACTGTACACGCTGGTCGAGCAGTACCAAAAATACTAAACACCATCATTAACCATTAACAACCAGCCGCCCGCTTAACCGCGAGCGGTTTTTATTTTGAAAAAAATCTTGTAATCTGCTGCAAAGTTAATATCCTATAAGTATCATATAAATCAAACACAGGCGACTTAGCCCTCAAACGGCATTTATAATTGGCAAAATATACCACCATCTCTTCCGAGATGGTGTTTTTTCGTTCACAAACGCACAATCGAAATGCCTAAAAGGAGGGCTTAGAATGAACAACATGAATAACACCAACACTTCCGCAGAAATCTACCTTGTCTTGCATTGCTACGAATGCGATGGAGGATTTGGCGATGCAATCAGTCAGGAGACAATTGTGACCGCCTTTTCTTCCAAAGACAAAGCAAGAGCGTATGCGAGGAAGTGGTCAAAGCGCCATGTCTACGGTGCGCCGTTCGATGAACTCACTTGTGGAACGCTCCGAGTCCAAAAGGTCGGAGTTGACACAATGAGTCTCAACGACAAGCCAGAAGTAGACTGGTAACCCCCACGCAGCGCTCTCTCCGTATGGAGGGGGCTTTTTTTCTTGCTATTTGCTGCAAAGTGAATACAATAAAAACATCAAGATAAGTCAAAGCGTCATCTACATGATTTATTTTGATTCATAATCTGTAAAAGCAGTCATCTCAAACGAGATGGCTGTTTTTGTTTGCAAAGGAGGATATGAAAATCGCATGCAAATCAAAGTCATGCACCGAGAACAATGCTTTGCCGCAGCTGGAGGGTATGGTCAAGAATACAACACAGAAAACATCACCATTCCAACGATGATTATTTCTATTTCGTGTTTAGACAAGGCCATTCCTAATAGATTGGAAAAGTATCGCAGGGAAAACAAGAGCATCATCAATGTCGCGTATGTACAATTCGACGATATTGATTCAAGCGAAACCATCAATGGCGAAACGCCAATGTCTAAGTCGGATGCAAAAACAATCGTGGATGCATTCATGAAATACAAAGACAGGGTAGAGCAAATCATAGTCCATTGTGATGCCGGATATTCGCGTAGCCCTGCTGTTGCAGCAGCACTCGCGAAAGCACTTGACATGAGCGATGAAGTCTATTTTTCCAGTGGTCAGTATTGCCCAAACCGTCATGTTTATCGCATGATGATGAATGAACTGGCAGCCAGAAACTTTTTCGATTGAAAAGAAGAAAGAAAATTTATGAAAACATTTATTCTCGAAAATATCTACATGAGCGATATGTCCAACCCGTCCGTTTATTCTACCGACCGGTTCCCCACATTTGAATCGGCCATGGAAGAAGCTCACAAGCAGTTCAAGGAAGAAGCAAAGACTTATCGCAAATCCTACGGAGCTGATAACATCACCACTGAGGAATACTATCGCGACCTCTACATCAAAGGTCACGATTTCACGGATTGGTGGACAGTTGTTGAGGTCCCGACTGCCGAGGAGGAGGACTAATGAGCACACCAAGCTTTATCGGAATCCTTTACGAAGAAGGAATCATCAAATTCGTCTATTGCCATTCTGATGGCTACCCGTCTTATCTTGGCAAGATGCTTCTTGAACATTACAACACCCCGGAACTCGCAACAGCACTCATTGACCTCGGAAGCCTTTCGATGGTTCGTGAGCGTCTTGCCCCGGACGAGGGAGAAACGCACGGATTTGATACACCTGTTCGTCACGGTCCTAAAGGAGGCATAACAACTGCCTATCATCGGGACAGAGGCGATGACTTGGAAATCGACAGCATAATAGTCGATACTCCTGTTGTTCTGAAAAACGCTGAGACTCTATTCTGGAACATCCTCAAAGAGGAAAACATCACCTATTGTTATCTGTACAATGTTGCAGATAAACTCTGGTATGCCGCTGATACGGTTCGAGACAACAGATTCTTCGTTCTGGACGAGAACTTTATTAACGCTCACACTTAACCAAATAAGGAGATTCATTATGAAAATCGCAGAAATCGCTTTTAAAGTAAAATCCGGTAGCCAGATGTACAAAAACTTTTTTATTCAGGAAGAGGAGGAGACCAAATTCTTGGCCTTGGCTTTTCGTTTTATAGACAAGTATTTTGGCAAAGAATGCGACCACTCTTTCAAAATAGCGCCGCAGCTTTCCGTATCAATGTCGTCCGAGGAACACGAAAAGTTCAAACCGCAACTTCTGAAAAAGGTTGATGTGAGTGGTACTCGCACCATCTGGACATTCAGACAGAAATCTGACATGAACAAAAAGTGGCAGGATGAAGTCTGTAAGCATATCAGCGAAAAACGCCTTTACGCAAATCGCTGGTGGCATTTTGATTTCCCCGGCTATGGGCACAAAAGCGTAGCAATGTGGGATGATGGTTGTGGCAACGTCTACGGCTACTATTATGCTGAAAACGCCAACATCAACGAAGAAGCTTTGCCGAAAGATATTGAACTCATTAAGTTGAGCCAGTATTACGCTGCCATAGAAAACTTCGAGAGCATTGGCAAGAAAGTTGAACCCGCTATGAAGGGCTATCTTGCAAACAGCAAGTCCTGCATCTACACGGTTGGGTATACCGATGCAGAAGGGAAAACACAGGAAATCCAGTTCGAGATTTCCCATGAGTGCGCGTATGGTACTGCTGTCAGAAAACTGATTGGTAAATTCAACGAGTTCTGTAAGGAGAATAATCTAACACTGGACAGCTTGACATATGTCAAACGCGCAGATTCAAACGAATAAAAAACAAGACAAAAGGAGATTTGTATATGTGCGCAGTAAGCGAAAATATCTTAAACCTCAAAGAAATTTACAGCAACCGCAGCCACTATCATCAGTGGGTGAACAACCTTGGAGAAGTTTTTCTCCCCGGTTTCGGCGATTCGAGCGTCCTTAAGGGCGCCGACTTGCTGCCTGAGCTTCCGGCGATGGCGCTCTCTGCCGTTAATTTTGACAGCGGTTTTTCTGAAACAGTCATGACTATCGAAGGCGAAACGGGTGTTGCCGTTCATGTGTTGTATGATTATGACTGGATTGGAACTGAGGCTCAAATCAACAGCAACAACAAATTCCTGAACGATATCATTGTAAATGCATTCGGCGCTGCGCTGCCTGCACTGGCAGTATGCCTTCGCAATGGCATCCGTGAAGCTATGCACAACACCAAAGATATCGCTTGGAATCCGTATTTTACCATGCTGACCGGAGAAAATACCGACCCTGATGGGCATGAAATCATCGTCTTTGTGCCGTTCACTGCGGATACTGCAGACAGCAAGAATCTTTTCGATATGAAGGCAAACTCGCTACGCATCATCGAAAAATATCTGGCAGAGAACGCCTACGGCGATGCAGTTCGTAAGTATCTTCATGGTCTTGTAAAGGCCATTTTCAATGTTCCTGATGTGGGCAAACAGTAAGTAGGAGGAAAGCAATATGGTTGTACGTAACATTAAATGGGATACCGATGGTGACAAGGAAGTATTTGATTCGCTTCCGCAGGAAGTGGTGCTTCCGGATTATCTCACCCCTTCAAACTACGAAGACAAGGAGGAATTCCTTGACGATGTGTCTGACTGGCTGAGCGACGAATACGGTTTCTGCCACTTCGGATTCGATGAACCCGTAGAAGAGTGAGGAGGCTATCGATGTACAAAGTTCTTGACAATAATGAACGGCTGTTTCAAATCAAGTTCCTGACAGGAACAAGAAAGACGGTGCTCATCAACGAGAAATCGTGCAGGGAAGTCCCCGATAAAGAATGCGACGGTGTTCTGTTCGAGCTGTGTTGCGCAGTTAATGCAGCTGCGGCAGAAGGTCATGTCGTCACGAGCGTCGTTGAGCTTTGCGATGATGGCAGCACACCGCGAGTAGCGTTCCGGAACACGAAAGAGTACCGTGCAGCCAAGCAGGTACAAGATAGCGTTTCCACCCCTACTCGCATCGAACGCATTCGCGCGATGGATAAGTTCCATTTGGGTGTCTTGCTGAACGATATCCGACACGAGCCGCAAAAATATCCCGAATGTCATATGGCGTGGATAGACTGGTTGAACGGTCAGCCGAAAGGGACAATCATCGGGAAAAACTTCTGAACGTCGAAATATTGCTAATTGCTGCAAAGTCGATATACTAAGTATATCCGAAAAATAAAAAGCAGCACCAAATATCACTATTCAAAATCGATATACCGTCATCTCGTAAGAGGTGGCGGTATTTTTGTTAATTGGAGGAAATTATATGTTTACAGCAACTAAAAAACAGCAGCATTATCTCAAGCAGCTCGCAGCTCTTCAGTTTCCCGGCAGTATCGATAACCTCAGTACAAGGCTGCCAATCTATGCTTTGGAACAGCAGCTTCCAAAAGAGGATACCGTGAAGCTGGATGACGCTGTCATCGAAGGCCAAGATATCGAGTACAGCAAATTCTATGACGAAGATGGCTGCAGCTATTCGTCGGTCAGCGAGCTTGTAGAAGTACAGCTCGGCCTTGATGATGACGATTCAATTCGGGAATACAACGAGGAAAACCCAGACTTACCGTACATCCCGTACGAAAAGCTGCGGGAAATGGATAAGAAGGATATTCCGGAATTGTTGTTGTCTGTCGTTGATGAAGCCGACTATGTAGATGCATACAAGGAAGTGACCGATATCGCATCCTACAATGTAGAGGTCGTTCCTATGAGCAGCAACTACGCAACTATGGGATTTGCGTTTACACAGCAGGAACTCAAAAAGTATGAAAAGTCTATCGACAACCATATTTTCTATCCTTGCCGCTATTACGCGCATGCAGGGGAGAAATTTGGCCGAAAAGAGGGTGACTTCTATCCTATCATGGAGTTTATCCATGCGTATGGCGAACAGCTTCTGGTTGACGACCTTAAGCGGTTCGATGTCAAGGTGATGGAACTCGCTACTGCGGAAGAGGTGGAAAATCTTTATCGAACCGCTCCCAATGAGCCGTATCAGGCCGCTTATATCAAGGTCATGGATAGAAAAACGGATACGGTATATAGCCGCATTTATGTTTTCTGTGCAGGCCAAGAAGAGAAGTGTCTCAACGGCGATACTTATCTGAGCAATAAGCAGCATTATGTCTTGGTCAAAAAGGGTGACGATACCTATAAGGTTCCTTATCCGTTTGACTGCGACAGAACCGTTGAGGCTCTGAACAGGAAGAATAGCGAAGAAGAAGCGTTGACCGCAGCGCAGCGGCTGTTCTTCTGGACGGAATACAAAGAACATAGCAAAGACGTTTAAGGAGAAAAAGACATGAAAGTAAAAAGAATGATTGAGTCTGACGTTGATACTTTTAAGGTTGGAGATATCATCGAGGTCAAACTCACCGATGGTGAAAAAACACAGGCTATGGCAATGCGGCAGGACGAGGACGGCATGATTTTCTGCCTAGTTGATTGCCTGCCTGGTGAGTACCAGATGAACAGCATCCGTACCAATGAAGGAGGTTACGAAGAGAGTGACCTGCGTAAAAAGCTGAATGGTGAGATTCTGAATCTCTTCCCAGTTGAACTCACGGATATGATGATTCCGTTCGACAACGGTGACCTACTCCGTCTGCCGACTGAGAAAGAGATTCTCGGAGAGAACTGCTACGGTGAGTATGAAAGCCCGTATGTGAAGCAGTGGAAGCCTATGAAGAAACGTAGAAACCGTATGGCGTTCGATGGCAGTAAGAATGAGAACTTGCAGTGGTACTGGCTGATGAACAAGGTCAGAGAATCCGTTTCTGGCTTCTCCGGTGGCGGCAGCATCGGTCGCGCGGACTGCCGCAGCTCTTCTTCCTTTGGTGGCGTTCGCCCCGCTTTCAAAATCAAAATCAAAAATCAGTCAATGACCAACGACTAAACCGTAGCGCAGCGGCTGTTCTTTTGGACGGAATACAAAAACCATCAAGTTAGATTGAAGCAAATAAGCCAAGGCAAAGAACATAGCAAGGATATTTAAGGAGGAAGTTTTATGAACACGTATGATGTTGTAGTTACCGTATCTACCACTGTTCGCATCGATGCCGAGAGTCCTGATGATGCTATCGAAAAGGTAAGTCGGGCGCTGAATAACGATGATGCAAATATGAGCGCTGATGTTGCCAGTAGAATTGGCGATTCTATGCGAAACGGCCACTATGAGGTGACGGATGCCATCCCGATGGACGAGGACTACGATGAGGGCTCTGGCAATGAAGAAGACGATGAGTCCGAAGAATGGGAGCAGCACAACCGCCGCGAGGACGATTTTTATCCCATCATGGAATTCCTGCACAGCGCCGATGAACAGCTTCTGCGCGAGGATATCAGACGGTATGACATTAAGACCGCCGTTATCAGAACGAAGGAGGAAATGCACGAATTCTACCGCACGCAGCCTGATGAGATGATTCTGGCCGCATTGGTGGAAGTCGATGACAAGGTAACCGGAAAACGTTATTGCAGTATTCGCGTATGGTGTTCCGGGCACGAGATTAAGACACGGTCTATGGGTTCCTACTATGTCCTGAATAAGCACTATCTGACAGTCAATAAGGATGACATGGTTGCAACATACCCGTATCCGTTCTCTTGTGATGATGGTGCCAACACGCTGTTGGAAGTCAAGGACACGGATATCCTGACACCCGTGGAGCGTCTTTTCCTCTGGACCGAATACAAGAATCCGAATCCCATTGAAACCAAGAAAAAATAAGGAGAGTTTACCATGAATACCTACAATGTTGTCGTTTCTGTTTCCATGACGGTTTGCATTGATGCTGAAAGCCCTGATGATGCCATCCCGATGGATGAATAAGGAGGACGGCTTATGACAGTCCCCAATATTTCCTGTCCTTCTTGTGGTTTCACGATGCAGCCTGTCTGGTATCGGGAAAAAGAGCTCGATGCTCATGGCATTCCCACAGGGCGAACATACAAAGCGTGCAGCTGCCTGCTTTACGAAGCGTGCGGACACAGAGAAACAGTAGATAATTCGTTTGATGAGTCATACAAATAATATGAGGTAACAAAAATGGTTCGTTTTTATACACCAAACTTAGATGAGGCATGCGATGCTCTTAACATTTACGATATCGACTACGATTTGGATGATGGAGACCGCATCATGGTAGATGATTCCTTCTACGATGATGTCCTCGATGCATTCGAGGAGTATGACATTGAGTACGAGGAGTTGTAAACATGTTGCGCCATAACAAAATCAGTCCTAAGAAGCCTTGCCCATTTTGTGGTGCCTTCCTTGAAAACGAAGCACCCAGCACTATCTGGTGTCATCCACGCAACAGTTGCTTGCTGAGTCTCCGTGGCATTGTCGGAGCCGACCAAATCGCTCAGTGGGATACGCGCTACGATGCAAAGGGAAAGAAGGTGCTTGATGATGCTGAATAAGCTTTTCGCTCGTGAAATCCTTGAAACCTGTCTGACACTCGGCATCCTACACGCGGTCAATGATGGCGTTGCAATTTATCATGCTGCCAGCGAAACAGACCCGGAGCATTATCCGGCTGGCTGGTATGTAGATGACAAAGAGGATATCGTCTCAGCGATTGCCACTGACCCGGAAGCAACAAGTGAAATCAAACCACATCTGGTCAAAGCAGGATACCCGTTTGAGGAACGTGAAGCGTTTTGGAAAAATACTTATCAGAATATTTTTCCTGACAAAAATTAACAGATAATCAAGAGCAGCTGCCAGAAATGGCGGCTGCTTTTTGTTGTAGGAAACTGCAAAATTATGATATTTGCGATAATTGACTAATAGTATTATATGTGGTATAATGTATACACAAAGCGCAGAAAGACGAGCAGCAGCCCACAATGTTGCATAACGTAAAATACAGTGCTTCGATATTTTTTAGTAGAGGTTCGAATGATTCAGGAGGAATACTTAATAAAGGCGGAAAAAGGCAAATGGGCAATATGATTGCTTATGTAGAAGTAACATGGAATGAAAAAGAGAACAACAACAACTTCGGATATAGATTCGAGGTCCCTATTCCTTTGACCTTTACGACGGAAAGCGAGGCTGCAAAAAAGAAGTTTGCATTTTTTATTAGAAAAGATGGAATTGAAATCTGCGATGAAAAGTTCGCAACAGTAGGATTCTGCCCTTGCACAGATATCGTTGTTCATCCGTTCAGAAAAGCAAAAACGGAATTCTCGTCATACGAGATGAAGAATATTATGAGTAAGTTGGATTTCACGTTGTCTGAGGTTGATAACAGCGCAACCGTATCGTATAGCAAGGCTTATCAGGATGTAAAAGCGAACAAGCGTAAATGGGGCGAATATCGCACCTATAAATGGAAAACGAAAAGTTGATTTGAGTTTAGGTTTTAGATAGAGGTCATCGTCATTTTTGGCGACGACCTCTATTTTTTTTTGATGCATTACACCACAAAAACGCTTGCTATTTGCTGCATTGTAAATAAAATAGGGACAAGGGAATAACCTAAATACAAAAAAGGAGAAACGACATGCAAAAATGCGAATCGCGCACCAAACGCGTAATGAGTGCCATTATTGCTGGTATGATGGCGTTACAGGTGGTTGCCCCGACCATTTCGTACGCAGATGATACTGTCGCATCGACAGCCTCTTCAGAAGACAATAGTAATACTCAGATAGACCCCGGCGTTCCGGTGCAAACTGATACAGCATCCAGCAATACGGTTACTGAGCCGGATAGCAGCGAAAGTCTTGAAGAAACAGCCGATTCCGAGCAAACAGGCGAAATTCAAGATGATACCGTATCAGACAGTCAGGGGAACGAAACAAACACACAAGAAGAAACAGTACAGGATACAGTTCAACAGAACGATACCGGCTCGGAAACAATGGAAAGCAAGTCTGTTCGAACCGTAACTGTAACACTCAATAAAAACGGCGGCGTCTTCGAGCCTGAGTGGCTGGAAACGGCCAATGAAGACCCGATTGCTGCTTATCTTGGCACAGAAACAAATGATATTGCCATAGAAGATACCGGAGATACGATTGTAGCCACTGTCACCGACAGAGACAGCATCAGTATCCCTGTTGCACTTTCCGGCGATGATTCTCTGTATTTTACCGGATGGGATGTATCTTCCGGCAGTTATGACGCCGATAATGAAACGCTGACCTTTGATGATGACGTTGATGCGTATGTATTGACTGCTGTCTATAATTCTGTTGCAGATGAAGACCAGCAGCTCATTGAGAACAAAGAAATATTCGACGAACAAGCTGAGAAAAATGTATTGCAACAAAAACTCAGTGCTTCCGGAATAAGTCTTTATGAAATGCGTCCATCTGATTCTTATAATCAGCTTGACCTCATTATTGATGGACTTGCATTCACATCCGATGACGGACTTATACAGACATTTACTGCACCTTATGACGGCGACTATACTATCACTGCATACGGTGCGAACGGTGGTACAGGCAAAGGTAAATACCAAGGCTATCGCACGCCGGGGCGCGGCGGTAAGGCCGAGGGAACGATTCATCTGAGTGCAGGTCAAACCATCCACATCTATCTGGGTGAAGCTGGTGGTTACTGGTCTACGAACCGCACCTTTGGCGGCGGCGGTGGTCAGATTGATTGGGATAGAGCATGGTTTCCGGATGAAGACAACGGTCAAACCGACCGCTATCATGTTTTCGGCAGAGGCGGCGGCGCTACCTATGTAACTGTCGATGCTTGGACAATGGACCAAGCGGGAGAGGCTGCACACGATTATACCGATGCTGAAAAAGCGCAGAACGATGCGGCAGCGGAGGTCGCTAAGAAGCATGTTATCTTGCTTGCCGGTGGCGGCGGCGGTATGGGCGAATCCGGTGGTACTGCTGGCGGCGGCGGTCTTGAAGGTCAAGGTCCCGTTGCAAACCGATATTATGCAGGCGGTTTTCCTCCGTATTCCAATGCTTTTTCCTATGACGCCACGGTAGGTGGCACGACTCCCACGAATGGTCGTGTATTGACCTATGACGAGCGTGTTGATGCTAAGGTTTATCCGGCAACACAGACACGCGCAGGCTTTGGCTACCATTACACCATCTTAGGTGAACTGTACGATGCCAACCCTGCAAACCGCGACCCCGTATCCCTGCTGTTTGACGACGGACAAGCTCGTAACTACGGTTCGTTCTTCTACGGTGCAAACGGTATCACCTGTTCCGGTGCAGGCGGCGGTGGCTGGTTTGGTGGCGGTACAGACTACGCTTTTTCGGGCGGCGGCGGTTCTTCGTTCGTCAATACATCCGTCACCATTGATGGAAAACAGGTAGAAGTCAAGGATGCCGATTATGAAGTCGGTGGAAATATGAAATATGACTCTACCAATTCTGCACCTTACCTGATTAACGGTCGCGTTCTGATTCACATGGTCGGTACTACGCCGAAGATGAAGACCATTATGATGGAGGCTCAGAACGAAGATATCAGTTCCAGCCATGTGGATGATGCTGATGTCTATGGTCAGAAAGCCTATTTGAACAAAGGACAGGATGTTGCCAGCACAACGATTGCCTACACAGCTATCACATACTACAACATGGGCGACTTGATGACTGTGAACCCTGTCTGGGAATACAGCACAATGCTCAGCCCAACAGACCGAGATTGGAACGACTCCGTTGCAAAATCTATTGATAGTCGGTTGTCTGTATCGGTAGCAAATACCAATTTAGGTGTTCCAAATCCGGGAGATAAATACTACAACGCAGACTATCCCGGTTGGTATGCTGTAAAAAGTGTGATGACTATTACCAACCCTGTCAACACTATGTACAGCACAGAAAGGCTGACGAAGTATTATTTCCGCTGCAAGGGCATTGCAAGTTACACACTAAGCAGCGGCACAAAAACGATGTACGATAAAGGCGAACGTGGTGAACTTGCCATCGACTACAATATCTACATCAACCACGAAGGCGTTCATGTTTACTCTGACCGGAACATCATCAATGGCACTCCCACTTCAACTGTCGATGACACGATTGCCGCAACAGCAGGAAGAAGCGCCTCTACGTGGCAATATCCGCACATGGCATTGACTGATGTAAATAACATCAATACAATTCTTGTCCAGTTTTCAAGCCATGGGTTTAACACAAGCGACTCTATTTCCTACGACGCTTCGTATGCCGATTCCCTTGGCATTACAGGAAGTGGTAATCAATATTCCTACATTTTCAAAGCCAAATCCAAAAACAGTGTTAGCACGGCAAACTGGGAAAAATTCCTGCAATCCATTACTTACACAACATATGATGCAGCAACATTTACTTCCACAGGCGTATCTGGCGGCGTAACTATTTTCTGGTATGCCGACGAAAATCTGTGGGAGAACAATATGTTCTATGATTCTTCCAGTAGTCACTTCTACGCTTGCATCAACACTGGCAGCAGCATTACATGGGGCGAAGCAAGAAATCGCGCTTTATCTATGTACAACAGTGCATTGGATTGCTATGGCTACCTAGCACACATTACAAGCCAGTCTGAACAAGATTACTTGTACACCCTGATGGATAAGAGCACACAAGGTTGGTTGGGTGCAACTCGTAAAGTTTCAGGGAATGAGTGGGATTGGTATTGGCGCGATGGTCCAGCAAATGAAACAAACGAACCTTTCTTCCGCCAAAACGCAGATGGTATTTACGGCTCACTACTTTGGGGCTACGAAAACTGGGACAGCAAAACAGAACCTAATAACGTTGGCAACGAATGGTGTATGCACTATTACGGAAACAAGAGCGGTGTATGGAACGATTACTCCGATACTAATGGCGCAGTTACATCTTTCATTGTTGAATGGAGCAAAGACGGCCTAGCAAACAACGACCATAGTGTTTCTGACACTGACGTCATTGGTACACAAATCGTTGCTGAGCAGGAACAAAAAGTAAACAATGGTGAAGTGTCCGGTACTGTGTGGGCAGAAAACGACTATAACGGTCTTTTTGCTACAGATGAAGCAAAACTTCAGGATATAACAGTTCAGCTTATCTCTGACAATGGCACAGTCGTTGCAACAGCACAGACGAATAAGCTCGGCCAATACGATTTTACAGGTCTTGCTCCCGGAAATTACTATGTGAAGTTTACATCGCAGAGCTTTGTTGGATACAATGCCGTGCCTGATGGTGGGAACTCTATTGTTCAGCAGGCATCTAAGGGTATCAACGATTCCTATGCACAGACCCCCGTATTTGCTCTGACTTATAACGATGTTCTTAAAAAGAGTTTTGGTGTTTATGTTCCGAGTACCGTAAGCGGTTTTGCATGGGATGATGCGAACCAGAACGGCATTTATGATAACAGAGAAGCTAAAATTGCGAATGTCACCATCACACTGACAGATGCAGACGGTAACTCTTTGACGGATGTTTACGGCAATCCGATTGCCGCAGTTCTTACGGATGCGAACGGTAACTACAGTTTTACGAATGTGCGTCCGCGCAAAGAAATGAAACTGACGCTGACGTCCTCTGATACGGTAGATATCAGTAACGCACGAGTTTCACCTATCCCGACATCCGGCGATGTAAAACTCACGAACAAGGCTGAAAAGTCTATTGGTATGCTGGAGTTCAACGGTGCGCCGACCTCTGCTACTACGGAAAAGAGCGGCAGCATGCTGACCTCTGCTACGATTGGAGAAATCTACATCAACAGCATGTCCGGTACAGGCATTACTCCCGTCAACGCAGAATATAAGAACTTTGCATTGAGTGCCAACAACTCTATTCGCGGCTATGTCTGGGTAGAAAGTGACTATAACGGTATTCTTGACGGATGGCACGAAACACAAGCCGATATCAACATTGAAGAACCCGTTTTGAACGGCGTGAAGGTCACTTTGAAAAATGCGGCAGGCGCGACTGTTGCGACTACCTATACTGACTTTGCCGGATACTATGAATTCCTTGCTCTGAAACCCGGCACTTACAAGGTCGAGTATGAGGAGACAGACAAGACCGCTGCCGACAAGAAAGTTCTGCCGGAAGAATACGATTATTTCGGATTCCTCGTTTCCCCGACAGCAGCCACCGATAAAAAGACTCAGATGGGCAATGATTCTACGGCTGTCATGCAGAACAACAAGGTAGCCAAGGCAGTATCGAAGACCTATCAGATTCCCGATACTCGTGTTGTAAACCTGAGTAATGAGAAGGATTTCTATGTAAGCACAGCCAACTGTGCGCTGTATATTCCTTCCAAGGTTTACGGTTACATCTGGCAGGATAACAACTACAACGGTATCCGCGAAACCAACGAAACCGAGAATGTTAAGACGCACATTTACCTGCGCCGTACAACGAAATCTCAGTTTGCTGATGCGGATGAGCAGGGAACAAACATCAGCGGTCATCTGCTGTACAAGTCCTACAATGTATTTGGCGAGCTTGTCGGCAATGGTGATTTGAATACGGCAGCAGACGGTTACTACGAGTACGATTACCTCGAACCCGGTATCTATTATGTCGTGTTTGATAACACCTATGATTACTACGGTCAGACTCTTATTAACCAAGGCAATGACGATACACTGGATTCCGAGGCACAGCCGAACATCTCTCTGGACCGCAGCCATATGTACTGCGCATGGATTGGAGACATCGAGCTGCCTGTAAACACAAAGACGGAATACAATGTGCTCAGTAAGCATAACGATGCAGGTTTTATCCGTCTGTTGACAGATTTTGATTTGAAGAAAATCGAAGACTTGTCCGGGATTCCGTTCAAGGATGTTAAGTTCGACTACGAAATTTACGAGAAGGCAGATGATTCCGGTAAATCCGTATTCCCCAATGGTCCTTACACTACGGTTCCTGTGAAACCGGGCGATACTTCTATCAAGACGGAACACCTGACAACTGACAAAAACGGATTGATTCACTTCACGAATCAAGATATTGCCACATATCATTTGATTGAAACAGAAACGCTGCCGGGGTATGTGAAGGACACAAAGACGCATGTCGTCAAGGTCATGCCGGAAGCGGCGGTCGAGAACAACAACCTTGTCTGGAAGACTTATATCTCGGTAGATGGGGTTCGTCTAACTGATAACTTGTATACACTTAAAAATACAAGCGAAACAACAAACCTGACAGTCACAAAGAAATGGGACGACGCCAACGACCAAGACGGTATTCGTCAAAACGCAGTCATCACACTGAAAGGCACCGTTACATTGCCTGATGGCAAAACAGAAGCAGTTCCGCTTCAGAAAGCATATACTGCACTGTTTAAAGCAACGGATACTTACCTGACTTACACGTTCCGTTCAATTCCCGCTTATTATAAAGGACAGACAATCCAATATACTGTCATCGAAAACCCGATGGATGGTTATACCGCCACGGTAAGCGCTACAACGGGTTCTACAGATAAAGGCTATGCCATCACAGTTACAAACAAGCATGTTCCGCAGTTTGACGACTTTACGGTTACTAAAGTCTGGGACGACAGCAATAACATTGATGGTATGCGCCCAGACAGTGTCACTATCTACCTGAACGGCTCGGATGGTTCTTCTACAGAAGCAACATTGAGTAATGCAAAGGATTGGAAATACACCTTTAAACATATGCCGCTGTTTGATGCGAATGGTAACGAAATCACCTATACAATTACAGAAGATGCCGTGACAGGATATACGTATACAGTCACGAACAAAGACCGTGCTTTCACTATTACAAACAAACATACGCAGGAAACATTCAGTATCCCTGTTACGAAGACGTGGGAGGATAACGGAAATCAGGACGGTGTTCGTCCGTCCGCCATCCATGTCACATTGATGGGTTCTGATGGAAATGTGTATGAAGCAAACTTGACAGCAGCAGGGAAGTGGAAATACGAATTCAAAGACCTGCCCCGTTACTGGATGGAAGGCGTTGCGATTGACTACACTCTGAACGAGGAAGCAGTCAATGGCTATACCTATAAAATCGAAGGCGATGCCGATACCGGATTCACAGTAACTAACGAACATATTTCTGCCGTTACGAATGTTGTTGTCAATAAGTATTGGGAGGATGCCGAAAACCAAGACGGTGTGCGCCCTGATTCTGTGGCAGTCACACTCTCTGGCTCTGACGGAAAAACATACAAGGCAACGCTTGCAAAAGATACCGGTTTCTCGAAGACCTTTGAGAACCTGCCTGTATTCTTCAATAACGGCACTAAAATCACCTACACAGTCACAGAGGATGCTGTTGATGGATATACCGGAAAAATCACGACCGATGATACCGGATATATCCTGAGCATTACGAACACGCACGCACCGGAAACCATCCGTAAAACAGTCACGAAGACATGGGATGACGGCAATGACCGAGACGGCATTCGCCCCACCAATGTAAAGATTGAATTGTACGGCACTGATGGAACACGCCGAACGCAGTATCTCACAAAGGATAATCATTGGAGTTACAGCTTTGAGAATCTGCCTAAATACCAAAACGAAGGTACGATTATCCTTTATATCATCAAGGAAGAAGCTGTAGACGGGTATACACAGAAATCCGTAACCACCACAGCCGGTTTCGACCTTACGAATACACATGAAATTCAGACAGCAGACTATGAGGTCAAGAAGGTATGGATTGACGATAATGACCGTGACGGTACTCGTCCGACATCTATAACCTTAACGCTCACCGGTTCTGATGGGTCCAAGTACACTAAACAGATGACAGCAGCCGATAACTGGAACGCAGTAACATTCGAGCGCGTCCCGATGTTTAACGGCGGAAAATACATCACATACACACTGACTGAAAATGAAGTTCCCTCGTATATCAATTTGATAGAAGTATCGGAGGACGGAAAGCATTTCACAGTCACGAACACACATGCACCCGACCATACCGTCATTAACATCACAGAGGTCTGGCATGACGAGAATGACCAAGATGGTATTCGTCCGAGAAAGATGACGGCAATCGTTGTCGGTTCCAACGGAAACCGGCATGAAGTGCCGCTGCATTCTTCCGGTGACTGGCATTATACCTGCGATGACCTTGTGAAGTATTGGAAGAACGGTCAGCTTGTTGATTATACCGTAGAAGCGGTTACGATTGACGGCTATACCTCTGAGGTAAAGAGTCTCGGCAATAATGTCTTCGAGGTACACAACACGCATATTCCAGAAACGATTTCCAAGACTGTCACTAAGACTTGGAAAGACAACGAAAATCAGGATGGTATTCGTCCCGCATCCGTAACGGTAACACTGACGGGAAGCAATGCAGTATCCAAGACCGCTACTCTCAATGAGGATAACGGCTGGACAGCCACATTCGAAAATCTGCCGAAGCGTGACCATGGTAATATCGTTGCGTATAATGTGAAAGAATCGGATACAGCGGGCTATGAAGCCAGTGTCGTGAAGACGGAAGACGGATTCCAGCTCATCAATGAACACGATTCCGAAACGACTATGCGCACAGTAACACTTGTGTGGCGTGATGAAGATAACCGGGATGGCGTTCGCCCTGATGCTGTCACCTATACACTTCACGGCTCTGATGGCAGTGAACAGGAAAAGACGGTAAACAAAGATGATGCTTGGAATGATGTAGTATTTGAGGACCTGCCTGTATATCAAAACGGTCAGAGAATCTCTTATACACTGACAGAATCCGCTATTGATGGTTATGCGAATGATATTCGCAGCAGCGGAAATACATTCACTGTAACCAACACGCATATTCCCGAGACTGTCAATGTAGATGTCACGAAAATCTGGACAGACGGAGAAAATCAGGACGGTAACCGTCCGGATTCTATCTCTGTCATTCTGACAGGCAGTGATGGAAAACGGTATACGACAACCATCACGGCAGCAAACAACTGGAAACATACATTCCTGAAACTGCCCAAGTTCTTCAACGAGGGCACGCAAATCGAATATACGCTTACAGAAGATACCATGTCCGGCTACAGCGATGTGGTTGAAAAGAGAAGTGATTATGTATTTGTTCTGACGAATAAATACAGCCCCGCAACTGTGGATGTTACCATTGTCAAGAAATGGGACGATGACAACGACCGCGATGGTATGAGACCCGAATCTGTTGATATCGTATTGAATGGCAGTGACGGCAAACTCTATACAGGAACACTTTCTACGGAAAACGGGTATACCTGCGTATTCCAGTCTGTTCCGAAATACCATGACGGCGGCACTCTTATCAACTACACGATAGCTGAAGAGAAGATACCCGGATACACTACGACGATAGCAAAGGATGCTTCCGGATACAAGTTCACTCTGACAAATGCAAAGACCATTGATACAGTCACAAAGACGGTATCTAAGGTTTGGGACGACAATAATAATCAGGATGGATTACGCCCCACTGCTATTACGGTCATCCTGACCGGTGATGATGGAAGCCGCCGCGTAAAGTCGGTGACTGCGACAGAGAATTGGACAGTTACATTCGAAAATCTGCCGAAAAACCAAAATCATGGACAGAATATTCAGTATACCGTGTCGGAAGCATTTGTTTCCGGGTATACGGAAGCCATTACCCAAAATGGTGATAATTACATCATTACCAATACACATACACCTGCCTCTTCCGAGTTCTTTGTAACGAAGATTTGGAAGGATAACGAAAACAATGACGGTATGCGTCCAGACGAAATCACTGTCACGGCGCATGGCTCTGATGGCTGCAGCTATACCGAAAAATTGAATGCTGACAATCAGTGGTCTGTCATGTTCTCCAACCTGCCAAAATATGCAGATGGCAAGGTGATTGAGTATTCGCTGACCGAGGAATCTGTTCCGGGGTACACATCTTCTATCACACGCAACGGTAAGTCTTTTGTTTTTATCAACACGCATGTAGATGAGACAAAGAATATTACTATTACGAAGGCATGGAACGACGGGAATAACCAAGACGGGCTGCGTCCGAAGACCATTACGGCAGTCGTAAACGGCAGTGATGGCAGCGCACGATTCGTTCAGTTGTTCGAGGGACAGAACTGGGCAACCAGCCTCAATAACCTGCCGAAATACAAGAATGGCACGGAAATTCAGTATACTGTAAAGGAAAATGCGATTCCCGGCTACGAAACCGAAATCAAACAAACGGGTGATAGCTACGCTATTATGAACTCGCATACGCCTGCCGTCGTTACTGTCTCTGCTGTAAAGGTCTGGGATGACGCAAACAATCAGGACGGTATTCGCCCGTCTCTGATTCAGGTCACGCTGACAGGTTCCGATGGTTCTGTGCGTAACGCAGCAATCACGAAAAACGATGGCTGGACCTATCAGTTCAAGAACTTGCCGAAATACAAGAACGGCATGAAGATTGACTATACCTTACAGGAAGCCAACAGCAATCCGTATACTTACGAGATTGTAAAGGGTTCTGATGAATACAGCTTCACCATCACAAACAACTATGTACCTGCTGTTGTGAATGTCCCCATCACCACCGTTTGGGATGACGATGATAACCGCGACGGTATCCGCGCAAAAGAGACTGCTATTACATTGCATGGCTCGAACGGCAAAGTCTATCAGCGTATTGTGACAGGAAAAGACGATTTTGCAACAGTGTTCGAGGATGTGCCGAAGTTCTTCGATGAAGGCAGGGAAGTGGTATACACTGTCACTCAGAATGAGATGAATGGTTATACTGCCAATATTGCCAGCACCGACAAGTACACGTTCCAAATTACAAACACACACGAACCGGAGCGATTGGCTAAGACGGTTACTAAAGTCTGGGATGACAACAACAATCAGGATGGTCTGCGCCCGAACACATTGCGTATCGCTCTGACCGGAACCGATGGCACCTATATTGAAAAGAGCCTTTCCACTGCAAACAACTGGACAGAAACCTTTGATGGTCTGTACAAGTATTTCAAGGAAGGAACTCCGATTCAGTATACCATCGATGAAGAAATGGTTGGTGGTTACGAGAAGGAAATCTCCGAAAAGGATAACCTTATCACCATCACGAACACGCATGCACCGGAAAAGCTGGATTTGATTGTGAATGTCGTTTGGAACGATGCAAACAATCAGGACGGGTATCGCCCTGACGCTGCCACTATCCACATGAGTGGTACTGATGGCACGCAGGATGCAAAAGACTTTACCAAGGATTCTTCTTGGTCGTCTATCGTATTCAAAGACCTCGACCATTACAAGGACGGCAACGAAATCAAATACACTGTAACAGAGGACGAAATTCCGCAATACACAACCAGCATTGCCGTGAATGGTAATGTGGTAACGGTTACGAACACGCACATCCCGGAAATCACACTGCGCAATATCAGCGTGGTTTGGGAAGACAACAACGACCAAGATGGTCTGCGTCCTGATACCGTCAGTGTCAAACTCAAAGGCAATGACAAGTTCATTGATTCCTCTGAACTGAACGAAGATGTCGAGTGGAAGCATTCCTTTACAAAACTGCCTGTAAGAGAGAATGGAAACGAAATCTCCTATACAGCAGAAGAGAATGAGATTCCCGGATATACGACCAGTATTGAAAAGACAGATACGGGGTATGTGTTTACAAACACGCATATTCCGGAAACGGTAACAGTCACAGTCGATAAAGTTTGGAAAGACGCAGAGAACCAAGATGGACTGCGTCCCGACGCTATCCACATTAGGCTGATTTCCAACGATATCGAAAAAGATGCTTATCTGGACGCAGAATCTGATTGGCATCTCGATTTCGAGGGTCTGCCAAAATACCGTGACCACGGTATCCTGAATGAATACAGCGTACAGGAAGTAGATGTGGACGGTTATACCAGCACGGTTACAACGAAAGACGGCTACGCCTTCACTATTGAGAATGACCATGTACCTGCTGTCATTGATATCCCCATTACAGAAGAATGGATTGATGATAATGACCGCGATGGTCTGCGCCCCGGCTCTCATACTGTAGTTCTTGTTGATGGAACAAACGCCATTGAGGAAGTTGTTCTTGATAGGAATAACGGGTATGGAGTCGTTCTGAAGAATATGCCGAAATACAAAAACGGTGTTGAAATCAACTATCAAATCAAAGATTTCAAGGTCGATGGATATACCACTAATATCATTAAGAGCGACAGTGTAAAGGATTTTAATATTACCAATACACATGTTCCCGAAATGGTAACTATAACTGTGACCGAAGGATGGCATGACCAATCCGACTACGATAAGATTCGTCCGGAGAAGGTCACTCTGACGCTGACTGGTTCGGATGGCAATGTATATGAGAAGACTGTAACCAAGGATACTTGGACTACTGTATTCTCTGACCTGCCGAAGAACAGCAAGGGAGAGCAAATCATTTATACTCTTACACAAGAGGGTATAAAGGGGTATAAGACAACCATTACCGACAACGAGACTGGTACGATTGCAGTCATTAACACACATGAACCCGTTAAGACCATCACTGTTACGGTTACTTGGAATGATGAAAACAACAAGGATAATATCCGCCCCGATAAGGTCACTGTAAAGCTGGCTAACGGAACGACGGCTGTATCTACAAAAGAAATCAATAACGATAGCTGGAAGCATGTCTTTGAGAACATTATTGTTTTCAACGGTGATGACAAGGCATCGTACACCGTTACGCAGGATGCCGTGAGTGAGTATACAACAGAAATCAAGGCATCTGATGATGGCAATACGATTGAAATCATCAATACACATGTTCCTGTTGCTCCTCCGAAGGAAGAACCTAAGCAAGAAGAAACTGCAACGCCTGCAGCACCGGCACCTGTGGTTGAAATCAAGACGGAACCCACAACAACAGTAATCGAAACACCCAATAAACAGACAGGCATCTCGTTTATGGACGGGTTGTTTGGCTAAACACTAAAAGAAAGACAGCGAGTGGAGATTTTCTGCTCGCTGTTTTTCTTGCCTTTTGCTGCAAAGTAAATATACTTAGGTTATACCAAAAAATAAAAGCAAACAAATATTTCAAAATCGATATACCGCCATCTCGTTGTGAGGTGACGGTATTTTTGTTTGCTACAGGTGCGAATGATAAGTGAACATCGTTTTGCTGGTCGCTTCGCACCGAGTATTATAAAGAAAGGATATGATTCCGTTGCAGTAAGTAGTATTTGACCATATTGTTTGGTCAAAAAACAGACAAACATTGTACAAAATGCATGACAACTTGTTGCTTCGTTTGTGCAAGTTTGCTGTTGCAACCCACACGGGTTGCGTTAGATTGAAATATTGCCATCCTGTGGGCAAATCTACATGGCACCGCGTTGCAACCCACACGGGTTGCGTTAGATTGAAATCCAGATAGGGACTTCATTTACATTACGCATATTAGTTGCAACCCACACGGGTTGCGTTAGATTGAAATATCCACGATGATTGTATCAATCTCGCGCGGATTGTTGCAACCCGCACGGGTTGCGTTAGATTGAAATTAACAGATTTGCAGTCTGCACCCTAACCGTCCGTTGCAACCCGCATGGGTTGCGTTAAATCAAAAAAGAGTCTGCTTAATGCAGGCTCTTTTCTTTTTTCTCTTTTCTAGCAGTAAAAGCGGCAAGGAATTCCTCAATTTCATCATCGCGGAGCACTTCAAAAACGTAAAGAACAATATATTCAACATGGCTTATAGTTGGTTTGAATAACCGCGCATACGCTTTCCTGTTTTCTGCGTGGCACTGCACCATTAAAGCCGTCAACACGGACAATGACCATATTCATATTTTGTTTGAAGCACCGCCGCAAGTACAGCTTTCAAAACTAGCTAATAACATAAGAAATGAAAAAAATTAGCAAAAAAGATAGACAAACAAGCTGTTTCGTGTTGAGTAAATGTGCTATAATATATAAAAAATGAAACGGAGTATAGCAATATGCGGTACGAATTAACAGCATATCATGGTGATTCTATATCCGTCCCCCAAATAGTCTTTTCGCGACTCAACCAAATTGATGGAAACACGCTAAAAGTCATATTACATATACTGCAAACAAATGATACAGACCCTAAAACGATAGCTCGGTCACTTGGCTTACAAAGCGCAGAAACAGCAAAGCAAGCATTGCAGTATTGGGCAGGAGCAGGACTTTTATCGAATGGTAATAGCACTATATCAGAACAACCAAAGCAAGGAAAAGTCAATTTGGCAGAACTAATGAACGACCTAAATGTTGCATCCATTTGCCAAGGAGCACAAAATGTTTTTGGACGAGGTCTGAGTCGAAGCGAGATACAGCGTTTAGTTGGACTGTATCAAAACGATGGATGGAATCCCGATGTAATCTTGCTTTGCTGTGCAGAAGTATCAAGATTAGGGAAAAATAGTGTTGCGGCTGTGGTCCATCTATTAGCAAAATGGAGAGAAGAAGGTATCGAAACAGGAACTGATGCAGAAAGATGGCTCAAACGAGCCGAGCGAAGAGAACAACTCTGCATTGAAACAGCAGAGCAATTCGGACTGAATGCCCATGACTTAACCACTTGGGAAAAGCGAACCATAATAAAGTGGTATGAGGAAATGAACATTGGAAAAGAGATGATAGATGAAGCTATTTTGAGAGCAAACGGAAAAAATACAGTAAGATATGTAGACGGAATATTACGAAGATGGAAAGCGCAAGGAATTACGACAATTGATATGGCACGTAAGCAAGGACAACTTACTGGCAGTAATATCATTATGACAGAAAGACCGAATGCAGCAAATACCGCAAGCAATGCAAAAGATATGTTCAGCCAAAATTGGACAGCCATTTTCGATGAAGGGAACTAAGATGCAGACAAGAGATGAACTTTTTCATGCAGCGCAACAAAAGATTGCTGCATATCGACAACAAGCAATAATGACGGCCGAAGCAAAAAGAAGCGCTGCTTATAGCAATCCATTGGTCGTCGAAGCAAATAAAGCACATAATCGGGCAGGACTGAATTTGGCGAAAGCAGCAGCTATCGGTGGGAATATAGAAAAAGCAAAGAAAGAACTTGTAGAGGCAAACCAAGCATTAGAAGATACCCTTAAACAAGCAGGGTACAGCGATGCCTCGTTTTCTCCAATATACCATTGTCCTAAATGTCAAGATACAGGAACAAAAGACGGAGTTCCTTGTGAGTGCGTTGCAAATGTTGCTCGTTGTCTGCGAAGAGATGAGATAAATGCAGCAAGTCCGCTTGGTCTGTGCCAATTCAATACATTCCAAGTAGAGCGATATAGTGACCAGCCAGAAAAGGAACTTGGCATCTCGCCGCGAAAATACATGGAAAAGCTATTAAGGTACTGCCAAAATTACGCAGAAAAATTTTCACAAAACAGTCCAAATTTGCTTTTTATGGGCCGAACGGGACTTGGAAAAACACATCTCGCTCTCGCTATTGCAGATTCAGTCCTCGGAAAAGGATACGATGTTCTGTATACCAGTTCTGCAGCTTTGGCGGCACAATTAGGAAAAGAGCATTTTAATTATGCCAATAACGATGAATGGCTTACGGCGTGCCAAGAGGCAGATTTGTTAATTCTGGACGACTTAGGGACAGAATACATTACCCCGTTAACAATCAGTGTTTTGTATGAACTTATTAACACACGCATGCTGACACACAGACCAACGATATATACAACCAACATCACAGACCAGAATATTTTTGTCGCTCGATATACCGAAAAAGTCTCCAGTAGAATGCTGGGCGGTTGTAAAATGTTCAAGTTTTTCGGAGATGACCAGAGATTAAAATGAGCGCCCGCTGTCTGGTTCGCTTGCAATTTGCTGCAAAGTTCATATACTTATATTATTCCAAAAAATAAAAGCAAGCAAACATTCAAAATCAACATACCGCCATCTCATTATGAGGTGACGGTATTTTTGTTTGCAACAGGTGCGAATGATAAGTGAACATGGTTTTACTGGTCGCTTCGCACCAAATATTGTAAAGAAAGGATATGGTACCGTTGCAGTAAGTAGTATCTGACCATATTGTTTGGTCAAAAAACAGACAAACATTGTACAGAATGCATGACAACTTATTGCTTCGTTTGTACAAGTTTGCTGTTGCAACCCGCATGGGTTGCGTTAGATTGAAATGGTGTTGTGCCTGATGGTCTGAGTGCTGAGACCGTTGCAACCCGCATTGGTTGCGTTAGATTGAAATACAGCAATGGCAAATACACTATAACAGATACTTCAGTTTTCAGGTCCGTCTTTTTTAGACGGACTTTTTCTTTTATTTTCTTGCAATTTTGATTGACTATTGCGCCCAAATGTGGCATAATATAGATACCGCCAAGTGTGCTGATTATGCAATTTTGCAAATATATGTGCAGATATGTGAATAAGATTGCGTAAAGGTATAACTTGGCAATATTTTGAAAGGAGAACGCTATGCAAAAAGGCAAAACATGGCAGCGTGTCGCTTCAGCAGTTTTGGCAGTCATGATGACGATGTCTACATTTAGCTCCACAATCGCTTATGCAGCAGAACCCATCACGACTGACAGTAGTCTTGTTACGGATGCCGTATCCGAAAGCACTTCTACTGAGACTGTTGAAGCGTTAGACTCTGCCAGCTCTTCTTCGTCTGAAGAAGAGATTACCGAACCTGTAGGGACACCCGTCCCCACAGAAATGCCTGATGAAACGGATTCCTCAGAACCGGAGGCGACTCCGGAGCCCACCGAGGTTCCAACATCCACTCCGGAACCCACCGAAACTCCTGATGCGACGGCTACGCCTGAGCCTACAGAAGTTCCGGAAGCAACGGAAACTCCTGACGTTGATGAAAGTGATTTTGTGGCTGTCAGTTTGGCTGATGATGCGACCGAAGGTCAAGTCGAGGCCGAAATTGGCGATGAAGTCACTTTCAATGCTCACGTAAATCGTAATGACGTCAATCTCCACTATCAGTGGTACAAGAGGTTCATTGAGCCTCAGGATACCGATTACGATATGGATGTGATGGAGTACGATTACAGCGATGCAGAGCCTACTACATACGGTTATCTGAACGATGATAAAACTCCTGCCGAAACATTGGCAGACAATCCGGATGCTACTTGGTCCGGTATCGAGTTATATCGTGCAGTTGCCGATGCAATGGCTGCAATCGGAGCAGACGCCAGCAACATTAACATCGAATTCAATACCCGCAACTATGCGCTGGAAGGATTCGAAATCACCGCAGCAAACGTGGACGGCAATATCGTTATTTCTGCTGACAAGGGTAACGAACATGCTTCCGCAACGCTGAATGAAAACAATGAATTTGTTTTTACCGAGAGCACGACAAATGATGTCGCTGTGCAGTCGGCAGAAACCGAACAAAGTGAGGAGAGTCAGGATACTCTTACGGCCAATGGATGGGAAGCTATTGAGGGAGCAACTTCTGATACCTACACTCATACCATCGATGAGTATGATGCTTACACCACTTACCGCTGTGTAATCACTATCGATGACGACAATTATATTGCTGCCGCCAAGGAAGAACTGATTGCAAACGGCGCAGATGAAAACAAGCTCACCGATGATACACTCGACAATACCATCACAACAGAAATCACTGTTTCTATCCCGTCGATGGAAAAGAGTGAAGACGAAATGTACAATGACTTGTCTGTAGAGGACAAGTTGAAACAGCGTCTTGCCCTTTCTGGCATTGCTACCTATGCAGCAGGCGTCCAACTTGACAGCCAGACAAATCCTCAGTGGGTGACCGGTCTGTCTGCTGGCATGGAATACCTGACAGCTGATATGTATGCCAAGATTTATGGACAAGACGGCAAAAGCGGTTGGCTTGCAAACGGCGAAATCACAGGACAGCAAGCCGACCGCATGTGGTCGTATATTGGCGGCAATTTTAATGGCAATGCCAATGCAAACGAACTTGATTCGGAAGGGAAACCAACCGGAGGAACAAGAAAATATAAATCGTTTGCGCTCACGGACGGCAACAAACTCGAAATCAACTCCGAATGGTACGGCAAAACAGTTTACTTCCGTTATCACAATAGCAATATCGTAGGTAACACTGCTACTGGTGCAGCGGTTTCTATTCCCGCATCTGGTCGCGGCACTTCCTACAAGGATGCTGTTCAGGTTCTGTTCTGCTATACCAAGGAGGAAGATGGAAGGACATTTCCCCTTACCATTAAAGAATATGTAAATCAAGCCATGACAAATGGTTATTCTCAGAATGGTATGGCTCACATCACTTTGAATACAGTTTCGTGCAACGATTTTAACGTCGACCCTGACAGATATTTAAAGGATGCAGAAGGAAATTATCGAGTCGATTCTGTATACTGGGGAACATGCTATTTTTCGGAACCTGACTTGTCTGGCAAAGCCTATTATGCCTTGAAGAACTATATTGGCAATGGTTACGGCTTTGGTATTGGTCACGATACCATGTACGCCTATGCCGGTGCCTGGTTCGATGCACATGGCGGTGGCCGTGGCTACCCCAACAACATTTATGACGAAAGAAAGATTGACCCGAACGATACTGCTACTCGTTATTATCAGGTAAATAGCTGGGAAGTCAGCGGTGGTCACTGGAATATGAACGCTCTGATGGGTGAAAACAATTCCAACACACTCGTTGGTTCCGGCTACTACTCTGCAAGCGATGAAGCGTATTTCGGCTGGATTGTTGACCCGCTGACTGTACCTTCCGCTATTATGTCTTCCGGTGGTTCGCATGGGCCGTTCTTAAAGACAACAATCTACGGTTCTGAAAGTCTTCGTATCCGTTCTAATGGTGGTTTCACATACGAAGAGGCAATGGTCAACCCCGACATCAAGCACCGTACACCGACTAACTGGCCTTATAAGTTCAGTGTAGGGCAGACAGTCCCTGCTGCTCTGACACACAGCAATGGTCAGGTTGCATTCGACGATATTTGGGTTCAGTATAATGGCTGTGCATCTGATTTTACAAATGCTGGTCTTGGCAAGCTGTACGAACCCACCGTTGATGGACGTAAAGGTACAAATAACTTCTATCTGGCTGGCTCCGGCAACTTTGTTATGAACCAGATTGGTCACCTTCCTCTGGACGATGGCGGTGGTCATATTAACCGTGCTTCTCCTCAGGAGATGCAGCTTTGCGTCAACACCCTGATGTGGATTTCTCAGCGCAAGCAGTGCGAAGTCTGCGCCGCCGACCAAGCTGACCAAGAGATGACGCACTTCGTCCATCGTGTCAACGCGGCAAACGCCAAGAAGATTCTGACGGCTCTCGCCAACGGCGGCAGCTACTGGTATCCTCTGAGTGATTGCTACGAACTGATGGAAGACCTCGACCTGACGAAGTTGGGCTTTGATTCCACGACTTGGAAACCCATCAAGAACTTCACAGGTCACTGGAACAGCAAATACTTCGATGTAAAAGTCCCCAAAGACGGTGCTCTGTTCGATAACACCACCGGTGATTTGGGTGCATACCGTACCGGAGACGGCAACGACTGGAACCTTGGTACTGACAGACTGAAAGGCTGGGACACTGTCTTTAAGGACAGCGGTAACAGCTCTCCGTCCGTTCGTACCACCGGTATCGCTCGTATCTACGGCAAGCTGAGCGACGCAAAGTTGTTCAACGATGGTCAGATTCACGAGGGATATACCGTTCATATCCGGTACGAGGACAATACTGCGCTGCTGCAGGAAGGCGACGATTTCAGCTGTGTAGTCAACAACGTAGACCAGTATTGTATTTCTAACCTGCCCTGTATCTATGTAGGCGGTAAAACGATTCTTCGTGCCCGCGTATATGATAAGGCTGGCAATGAGGTCACTAAATACGGTCCTATCGTTGCAAAGGTTCCTCCTCATTTCTGGAACGACTGTGAAACGGTTCCTCTGGAACTGCTGACAATCGAAGCAACACCTATTGAGAACTACCGTTACTGGGAAGGCGAGACCACCAAGGTTCTCGAAGGTTCCGGTATCATCTACAATCAGCCCATCAGCAATGAATCCGTAACATGGTATTACCGCGTGGTTGACCTGCGTAATACCAATAATGCTCTGAGCGACTGGGTCAAGATTGGTCATTACGGTCAGTTCACTACCGAAGACGGTGCCGTAACAGGTATCATCAAAACGCCGGTATTCCATGACGGTAATGATGGTGTATATAATTACCCGCACAGTTCCGTGGATGTACAGCTGCAAATGCTGGCATATACAGGAAACGCTATTCAGCTTCGTACAGACTACGAGGTTGAGGGCAAAACTTATTCCACCATCGACCCCGGCGTAATCACTCCGGAAGCTTCCGGTATCATTCAAATTGAAGAACGCCCCATGTCCATGACGCAGGCACCGAATCAGCGTGTTATGACTCAGGACGAAGCAACCTTCGTATTTGAAACAGATTACTGGAAGGGCCTTGATGATAAGGGCTACAGCTACGATGTTCAGTACAAAGACCCCTATGATGACGATTGGCAGACTCTTGCCACATCCGTCACATTCGGCGGTACTTATACATTGAATACCGTAGATAATAGTCAGGTAAACAAAGTTGACATTGAAGCACATACGGTCGATACCCTCGCAAAGGGGAAAGAGACCGCAAGTATGATTCATGACAACAAATGGCTGCCTGCCGATTTCTGGCGTCCTGATGGTTTCACTGACCAGCAGTGTGCTCAGAAACACACTACTATCACCCTTACTCTGCACGCGGCAGATTACAACTGGTCCGGATATTATTTCCGTATCGTTGCAAGCTATCGCTTTAACGAAAAGAGAACCAAGGTCGAGAACTCCTACAGCGCAATCGGCGATGCTGACAATGCAGGATTCGACACTTCCCGTTATGGCCTGTTGCAGGTCGATGCACCTTTTGTTTCCGCAACTATGCTGGAAGCCCGTGCATTGATGATGCAGGAGCATAACAGCGAGGGCGATGCGACTGGCGATTTTGGTCAGAATTACTGGTCTGTTGAGACAACGCAGGACCAAGTAGATAACTGGAATGCCAGCAGAGGTGGTTCCAATAACCCGTTGATTTCCGATAAGAACGTGGCCGTTTATACAACGACTATCACATTCTCCCCCGGTAAATTGACGGAATCTGGAAACCGTATTCTTACCCCTGTATTGCAGTGGGGATTCCAAGACGACTTGAATTCGGAATCCACCGACTATAAGCCTGTCATTGCCCCCATCAATATCAACGGGTATGCAAATGGCGGAAACGGATTGACCACCGAAAACTACAAAGACTGGGCAAATATCGTCAAAACCAGATACGACATCAATACAGATGACAGTTCTGTAATGAAGCAGGTTGTTGACGCAATCGAAACTGAGCACTCCGGTTCTCCGTTCGGCAAGTTCACCGCCTACATCACAATTGACGACATCAAGCCCGTTGAGGATACGATGCTGAACGGTCAGCCGTTCGACATCAACAGCGCATATGCGAAGTGGAGTATTACCACAAGCTTGCATATCGAATCCGCAACGAACCCGATGGATTTTGGTACTGAGCACTTCTATTTCCAGTGCAAACCGTATCTGGAATACATTCGTGGCTACAACAGCACGAAACTGAAGAGCCAGACCATCACAAATACCCTTGCTCATAACTTTGACTATGTGAACGGCGGTATCAATGAAGATAACACCGACACAGGTGCAGAGTTGTGGCTGGATTACAATATCAGTATCCACGCAAACGAGCGCAATCTTGTTAGTTGCGGCGTCGATAAGCACTCTATCTTCGCGTATCCCGAACTGACAATCGAAGCGCCTAATGGACTTCGGTACATTATGTCCCGCTATCAGATTGTGAATGAGTTCCCGTACGGCAAGCACAGAGACACTTCTCGTACCGTGTTCAGCCAGAGCGACCATCTGAGTGTTAACCTCAATACCCCGTATCAGGGACAAATGACAACCGTTACTCGCTATGACATGAACGGCAATCCTTCTCAGATTGATGTTCAGGGCAAAACGATGGCTGAACTTGGCATTTCTCTCGATGAACGCGGATATCTGGACAAGAACAACGAGGACTATGCACCTTATCTGGACCACGGCTATGCATTATGGTCCGATTATTCTTACCCGAAGGAAATCTGGCAATGGTTCTGGCGCAATGCTATCCAGTATCATTGCTACGACATGGAAGAGTTTGACGGCACCAACGAACAGGTTTTCTTCTACATCGATGAAAAGAATGTTCGTGCGGCCGACAAGTCGTTCAAAGCCAATGACGGAAACAATCCCACTTCTTCTTGGACCGCTCCGTTCGATGCAACCTATCAGATTGACCTGTGGGGTGCTGGCGGCGGCAATGCAAGTATGACAGATGGTATCAGCGGCAACTCCGGTAGCCACACCATTATCACAGCAGACATTAAGGAAGGCACGACCCTCTACTTTGTCGCTGGCGGTGCAGGCGGTGGCGGTTCCGGTGGTGGTTCCGGTGGCGGTTCTACCGGCAGTGGTTCCGGTGGTTCCGGTGGCTATAACGGCGGTGGTTCCGGTGGTGTCGGCGCAGTGTTCTATGACTGCTATAAAGGGGGAGGCGACCCTGACCACAGCTACCACAGCAATTCTCCCATAGGCTTTGGCGGTGGTGGTGGCGCTACCACGGTTGCTTTTGGCCTTATCGGTGACGGACAGCTGAAGAACTACGGTGACGGTTCGTCGATGTTCGGCGTTGCTGGCGGTGGTTCCGGTGCTGCAATAATTTCCGGCAACGGATACACCACGCGCGGTGTCGGCGGTTCTGGTTCAAACAACAGTGGTCAGCGTTATCACTGTGCATTAAAGGAAGACAAGGTCTTCAGCGACGGCTACGAATACCATCATGGCGATATCTGTGGCTGGACTTACAGTGGCACCCACAGCAGTGATATCAAAATGCAGCGAGAAGACGAGGAAGGCTACAACAACACACTGCACGAAAACGGCGGCGGTTCTGGTTGGCAGTCTGCTTCTACCGATGGTGCATTGCGTGGTTCTTCTTATGCCGCTTCTGTTGGTGAAAACCTTGACAACGGCAACATCATCATTAAAGCAAACGTCACTGGTGCAGACCAGCTGAATGACGGTGCCGGTTCCGGTATTGGTCAGGCTGGTCGTGCAAAAATCAAGGTCGTTGACCTGAATAAGCGTCTGTACCGCCGCGTTGGCAAGAACGCAATGGATATTGGCTTCGAGGATGCAAATGAATGCACTCCTACTCGTGCCAAGGTCATGCTGACTGTTGCTAACAAGATGTACGACGGCAACCAGTTGACTGTTACCGCACACGTTGTATGGGACGGCGATACCGATGCAGGTATCGATGAACAGGAAATCCTGCGTGGCGTAAACATCACCTATTCGAACAACGAATCTCCCAACATCACATATCCTACAAACGCTACTACCGATAGCAAGAAGAAGCCTCTCGTTCGTACCGGCTCCTACACTGCTACGGCAACCTACACGGGCAAGTACGAAGTTACTTTCTGCTGGGAGAACACGAAGCCCGGCAAGACTTATGTAGTCCGTGGAGAAAGCACTACACCTGATGAATATGTATCCGGCAACGGTAATGTCGTATACTTCGATATTTATCCGCGCCCGCTGCATCTTTACAGCTATGACAACAATAAGATTTACGACAATATCAGCACCGCAAAGGTATCTGATATTAAAATCAAAGCAGCAACTGCTGATTCCGGTATTGTTCACGGCGATACTGTCGCGCTGAACAGCACACTGGCTTACGGCTATTATTGCGAAAACTATGCTCCTGAGGACTTCGCAAAGACGAGTTTCAGAGAGTCCATCCACACGGGTCTGCACAGTATCAAGACCGTTACGATTCTTGAACTGATTAACAACCCGTTCGACAACTATTATATTGCAAGTGAAGATTTCACTGGTACCATCAATCCTCGTCCTCTGTATGTTCACAGTCAGTATCATGATGTGAACAAATACAAGTGGAACTACGATGGTAACTCCAATGATATCGGAAACGGCAAGTATCTGACCGATACGACTGTCTATGATAATCAGAATGTGACTATCGAGCAGGCATATGAAATGATTCTTGCTGGTAAACAGGAAAACATCGATATTACCCGCTATACCAAGACCGAACAGGATAACTACCAGAACACGGTAGTGAATCCGAACAACATCAAGGTATATGATTCCTACTACAACGCCAATATCGGTGAAGAAGGACAGGGAAATATCTATATTGATAATATCACCAACTATGATTCCGTTGAACTGAATGCTCAGACCTATGTTGGTTCTTATGCTGACAGCAATGCTGGCGAACAGCTGACCGGGTATGATGCAAACGGCGACAATGGTGTCATCAAGGAAGACCGTTACAATGGTCTTTCGACGAATACGATTCGCCATCTGCCGTATTCTGTAAAGTACAGCTACAGCACGACCACCCCGCAGGTTGGTCAGAAGATGACTGTTACGATTGCAGTTACGAACAAGGATACCGGATATGGTCTGGCCGCACAAAACAACTATGTTGCTCCTGTTGCCATCCAGAATCTGCGTCTCAAGAGCAGATTTGCAGGCAATGGTCCCATCACCCTGAAATCCACAAATGGCATTCGTATGAACCAGCAGGGCACAGAGTTCTACATTGACACGATTCCGGTTGGCGGTACCGTAAACATCGTATTCGAGTACACTGTACAGGATATCGATGATACGAACGCACTGGTGCGTGACATTGAACAGAACAATGAAATGTACCTTGTGAACAATAACTACAACGACTACTATATCGCAGACAAGACTTTCAGCGGTGGTATTTACCGTACGACGCTGCGTGCGCAGGTCAAGAGCGTAAGCACCACTTATGGACATGGCTTCAAGAATATCAAACTTCCGTATGCAGACGATGTCTACTACTGGAATAAGGGTTCTGATAGCTGGCTGACCATGGAAGGTCTGGTCGAAGACCATAAGACCGCTTCTTCGGACGACGAAAAACTCGACCTGAAAGCGAAAAAAACAAACAATTATCAGAGTAAATTCGTATACAATGTAGTACCGAGCGAGACGACGGATGCTGGTTCTTACCCTGTATCTTACATTGGTCTGAACGAGTTCAACTATGATGTATTGAAAAACTATGTTGTCACGGAAGACCCCGGTTCTATCGAGGTCAAGCCCCGCAAGATTATGATTTCCGTTGACGAAAGCCAGAAGATTTACGGTACAACAAACCCGTTCTTCAACTCCACATTCAAGGTTCTTGGTACAGATGACCAAGGCAATGAACTGGATGTTTCGGACGAAAACAACTGGACCGTTCTGGGCGATGACGCTACCGTTGATTACAACAACATGCATCTGATTGGTAATGATACCATCGGTAATGTGGTTGAAGTCGTAAACGGCGCTTCCCGCACCGCTCTGGCATTTAAGAACGGCACTTCTAATCTGCCTTATCTGACAACCGCTACACAGAGCAGTGATGTAATCTATCAGACGGATGTTCCCGAAGAAGAATGTGCTTACTGCTTGGAGAAATACAACGAAATGCACAAGGGTCATGAGCATTATCATGACGGCGACCACCCGCATACCCATGTTCCCGTAAATGGATATCCTGTATCCGTGAACGAAAACACCGGTTACGGCAATACTCTTGGCATCAAGACCGTCACGAACAGTGAAGGACAGGTAGTTTCCAACTACGAACTCGTTTATGAGTCCAATGTTCTGAAAGTACATCCTCGTCTGATTCGCATTGCGGCTCTGGATGCAACGAAGGCATACGGCGGCACGGAACCCGCATTGAAGTGGACTGTCGATGGCGAAATCATTAAGCCTACCAGCGAAATGCTCGGCATCAAGGCAGTTCGTGACAGCGGCGAGAATGTCCGTGACGAAGGCTATACCATCCGTATTTCTTACGAAAAGAGCACAGCAAGCAACTATATCGTCGAAACGAACGATGCTAAAATGACCATTACGCCTGTCCCGCTGACAATCGTATTTGGTAATCAGGAGCGTTACTACGGCGAAGATAACAAAAACGACTACACGCTGACCGTTGTTGGCTTGAAGCACGGCGATACTGCTGATGTTGCTTTGAAGAATAACGATGGCGCAACCGCAAAGGTTCTTGAAACCGCAAAGAATACTCTGAGCGATTACATCAACCTGACTTACAACAAGTACACCGATGTCGGTTCCAATTACTTGTATGGTGATAAGAGCTACTGCGAAGAGCATACGATTCTCGTACCTCGTGAAAACGCAGATGGCGGTTATAACTATACGATTGCGAACTACACGCCCGGTGTTCTGACTATCAAACCTCGTCCGATGCTGCTGGAAGTCACTGGCTGGCAGAAGGAACTGGGCGATGCTGATAAGGTTCAGGATTTCACCCTGACCGATATGATTACCCATAATTCCGTAAATGGTCAGCAGAAGCTCGGCGCAGGCAGCCGCATCACGGATGCAAGCGTTGTTGTGAACCCCGATAAGGTTCCCATCGTCTTCAATCTGGTTCGTGCAGAGGGTGAAGAAGTCGGTTCTTATCCCGTCTACTCCACGCCGCAGGACCGTCAGATTGGAAACCTCGCAGCAAATGACCAGAAACAGCTTGAGCTGGATAACCCGAACTATGACTTTGAATATCGTTACGCAAACGACCTCATTGTCAAGCGTCAGGGTCTGATGATTACCGTGGATGATAAGGTTCGCTATTACGGCGACCGTGTCAACCGCTTCTACGACGGTTCTTCCGATTACACATATCATGTGTTTAAGGTAGAAAACGGCGAGGCTGTTGAAATCACGGCAGAAGAGGCAGGACTCAATACCTCCACCTTCACCTTCACGCATCTGGATACGCAGACCAGTTCCAGCGGAACATACAAGGATTGCATCAGCCTGTCCGGTGTCCACAGCACCATCTATGATGATGACGACATTACGATTACAGCTGGCAACCTGACTATCATTCCTCGCCCTGTCTCCGTTGTTGCCGAGGATAACACCAAAGTTTACGGCGACGCTGACCCCGAATTGAAGTACACGCTCCATGACGGTGTCCGTGGCGAAGATGGCAACTACTACATCGAGTACGCAAACGGTCCCGTTCTCACCGAGAAGGAAGGCGCGGATGTGCCTGTCCAGCCCGGCGACCTCGAAGGTACTGGCGTGACTCGTGAACCCGGTGAGGATGTCTGGACTGGCGAGCATTCGTTCGGCAAGGCTTACGCCATCAACGCCAACGATATCAGCCCTGTCAGCAAGGATGGTATCACCAACTATGTTATTACTATGGAAAATGGCAACTTTACGATTACTCCGGCTGAGCTGGTTGTTACCGTAAAGGGTGGCTATTCCAAGACCTATGGCGAAGAAAATCCCGCATTTGATGCCGATATTACCGGCTTCAAGCGTGATGACACGAAGGAAACCGTTCTGAACGGTGAACTTGGCTTCGCTACTCTGTGCTTCGACCTGTCTGACGCTGGCAAGTACATCGTAACTGCTGGCAACAACAATGAGGATGCGGTGAACCCGGATTGCGTTGTTCTGGAAGACGGTGAAGAGCATATCGGCTCCACTTTCGAAGTCAAAAGCAACACAAACTTCGAGAAGAACTATGTTATCCGCTATGTCAATGGCGATATCACTGTTAACCCGAAGGAACTGATTGTTCGCATTGACCATAAGGTCAAGACCTACGGCACCGCTGACCCGGCATTTACCTTCCATTACGAAGACAATGCTGGCAATGTGATTGGCCTGATTGACCCCGAAAACAGCCCGCTGAATGTTGAGTTGTACCGCACCAAGGGTGAGAATGTTGTGCGCGGCGATGTCACTGCAGCAGATTCTCTCAATAAGTGGGGAACTACCCTCTATGATGGTGATTACCTCATTTCCGCAAAGTACGATACAAACAACAAGAACTATGCCGTTACCGTATACGATGGTTCTCTGAAAATCATCCCCGCAACGCTCACTGTTACGGTCGATGGCGGATACAAGACCACCTACGGCGATGAGATTCCCGAATTCACTTATTCCATCACAGGTTTTGTCGGTCGTGACGTTAAGGACGAAACCGGCACTGGTATCAAGGACGATGAATCCAAGGTTTCCGGTACCGCTACGATGTACTGCAACGATAACGCTGGCAATCCCGTAACGAATAAGACGAAAGTTGGTAATTATCCCATCAACTACGATAGACAGCAGTTGGTTGCTGACAACAGCAATTACAAGTTTATCTATGTTGGCGGTGACCTGACGATTGGTAAGAAACCTATCCATGTGAAGGCAGATGACCAGCAGAAGGTTTACGGAGAGAAAGACCCCGACCCGCTGACTTGGACGATTACTGACCCCGAAGAACTGGTCAATCCCGGTGACGAAGACTTCTTCGATATCACCACAAAGCGTCCCGGCGCTGATACTGATGACGGTGAGCAGGTAGGCAAGTATCCCATCACCATTGATGGCACTGACCCGTCCGGCAACTACGAAATCATTACCACTCCCGGAACTCTGACCATTGTTCCTGCAACCATCGTTGTTACAGTTATTGACGACGAAAAGTATTTCGGCGAAGATAACCCGACACCCAACGTAACCATTACCGGCTATAAGCGAGGCGACACCATCGATGATATCGGTGGTAAAGATGCGTTCAAGACCAAGACTGATGCGGAGAAGTGGAGCCCTGTTGGTGAATATCCTGTATCTGCCAAGGATTCTACTTTCCATAACCCGAACTACGATTTCGTTTACATCGATGGTAAGTTGACCGTCAAACCCTTGATTATTAACATCAAGGCAGAAGACGACCGCAAGACCTACGGTGATAACGACCCCGATAAGTTCAATGTTTCCTATACGCTC
>ERZ773115.617-NODE-617-length-38517-cov-6.740211_pt1 | contig 38517 bp, 37 predicted proteins | sample MGYA00511116_ERZ773115 | MGnify/ENA primary metagenome ERZ773115 (study PRJEB29015, sample SAMEA2737869) | human gut metagenome | biome: human gut; feature: human-associated habitat; material: faeces | place: China | collected 2012 ... | reverse complement strand
TACAAAAGTAATATCACATTTTTAGAATGAAAGGGGGAGTTTATCGAATGCTTACGGATCTCCCGCCTGTCCTCCTTGTAGATGCTCTGCATGATCAGCTTCACCAAGAGCGGGCTTTCGCCCGCCAGCTCACGGAAATGGATGTTCATGCGGGTATGCGAAAAGTCCGTCGTGTCCCCGTTCTCCAAAAAATCCTTCATCTCGATGTTCAGCATCTCCGGCTCATGCGCATACCGGGCATTGAACGAATAGAAGCTCCCGTCCTCGCAGATGACGGAAAAGTTCGTTTCCCCCGGAAACCCCTCGGTCGTCGCCTTCACCCGGATCACGTTCTCCGCACCGTCCGCTTTCCCGGCGATAATCCGGTCGCTTCCCAAATCCACGTACCGCACCGCCGAGGGGAAGATGATATGCACCGTCTTGGCGAACGTCACCTGCACCCCGTGGGGCGTAACCATCTGCCGGTAGGGTAGCTTCCGTGTAATCCCCTGATACAGGTCGTTGCCCGTGGTCCGCTGTATCGTGTCGTTCACCTGTGCGTTCGCACCCGTCACCATGCCCACAAGCAGGGCGACCCATCCAAAAATCTTTTTCATTGTCTTTACTTTTTAATGGTTTTATAATTTGTTGATTTATTGTTGTTTGGCGTAGAGCATCAGCGGATCACCCGCTTTCAGGTGCACCTTTACCGTGCGGAACTTCTTGGCGAGGTACTGGCTGCCGCCCTGCATCAGTCCACGGGTGATGTCCATCGCCACCTGTTGCCCGGCGCTCCGTGCGAACGAGATGCTCGTTCCCAGCCCGCCGCCGATGTTCGCCATCGCCTCCTTTGCCGCTTCCCGCTCCAGTGAGGTTTCTATGCACAGTCCTTTCATTCCCTCGTTGTCATAGACCGCCAATTCCACCGGCAATATGTTACCTTGGTACTGGACGGACGATACCGTGATGTCGAGCCGTTCCCCCTGCACCTTGCCTGTACCGGATACCACCGTATTGCGTGGGATAATCAGGTTTCCCGCCTGCAACGGTTCGAGCAGCCGGAGCTTCACCTGCTGACCGTCCATAACCGTCTGGTCTTGGTGGATGCAGGCGGCTATCGTGTTCTTCCCGAGGGCGTACCCGCTACCCACCGCCGTGTTGAAGCCGTAGTTCCTCGGCTGGCTGTACCGCCGCATGAACTCCGCATCGCTTAGGGGCTGTCGCAGCCCCGATACCGTCCGCTCCCGTGCCGCCTGCACCGCCACGGCGGGCTGTCCCAGACCGTTGCCGCCCTGCCCGGTGGCGGGTGCCTGCACGGTTGCGCCGTCCTGCCCGTTCTGCCCCATGTACTTGGCGGCAAGCTCGTAGCTCTTCTCCATCAGTGCCACCTGATCGTCGATTCCGCCCGCCTGCCGTTCCCTTTCTTCCAGTTTGGCGGTCAGCTCCTCCACCTGCCTTTTCAGCTCCTCCTTTTCCCCGTCCACCTTCGGCTCCTCGTAGAACGAGCCGAGTTTCCGGTTGATGTCCCGGTAGGCGGCGACGGAGGAGCGGCCGCCGCCGTTGCCCGAGTAGTCCCTGAACGGTTCCCGTTCCGGCTCGCTGTCCGGCAGTTCCATTTCCACCCTGTCCGCATCGCTCTCTTCGGAGAAGGCGAAGTCCTCCAGCGAGCGCACCTTCTCCGCCTGCCGCCTTTCCGCCTGCGCCTGCTCGTAGGCTTTCCGCTTGTCGCCGATGATCCCGTCGTTCTCCGGCAGGGGGATGTCGGCGTTGAACGCCCCCACGGTGTCCCGGTTCACGTCCCGCTCTTCCGAAGGTGCGAATATCAGCCACATCGAGCCGAGGAACAGCAAGCCCATCAGCGGATATACCATCAGCTTCTTCCGTTGCTGCAACTGTTTCGGGGTGAGCGGCTTGGCAGTCTTCTTCTCCTTTTTCCCGCCGCCCTTGTCCTCCTTCTTTCCGTTCCCCGTCTCCGGGGCTGCGGCATCCGCCACCGTCACGTGCTGCGTTGCCGTTGCTTTTTCTTGGTTCTGTTCTTCCATCATGTCAAAAATTTATGGTTGTCCTACATTCTGATTCTTCTCCCCGGAGGCTTCCTTCTGCCTGTCTCTCCGGTTTGTCGCTTGCCGGGCGGCTCCTTCCGTTCCCGTTTGAGCGATGCCGTGGGGCTTGCCCGGTTGTCCGCCCGCAGGTGCGCAGCCTTCCGTTCCCGGCTTGCCGCCTTTTCGGGGAACAGCCTCGCTTCCAGACCTGCCAGTTCTTTCGCCGCCCGCTCCCGGATGGCACGGTTGTGGCGTCCGATGGCGGCTTCCGGGTAGTCACGGGAGAGGTCGCCGTTGTCCTCGCTCAGGTGGTAGTCCCACCTTAGCCGGGCGATGCCGGCAAAATCCTCCGTCAGCCCGTACTTCTCCACCGTCTCCTTCGGTACTTCCCGCTGACCGTCCCAGCCGTGGCGGGCGAGCCCGTGGAGCAGCGCCCGTTCCGCCTTCGCCGCTTCCAGATAGTCGCCGGGCAGTCTGCCGCCCGTCTTCCTCTCGTAAAGGGCGGCGGCTTGCCGCATCAGCTTTCCCCGCTCGTCCACCTCCCGCAACTCGATCTGTTCCATGACGGTGTGGTTGTCGCCCCGCATCTCCTCGCTCCATTCCCGGCTCAGTTCTTCGAGCCTGCGGTAGCCTTCCGCCAGCCCGTGGCGGATGGCCACCGAGTCGTCCGGTTTCTCGCCTTTCAGGGCAAGCCTTTTCAGTGCGTCGAGGTCGCCCTCCCTCATGCAGCAGTTCAGCAGCCGGTGCGCCGCATCCCGTTCCGCCTGCGCTTCGGGGGATAGCGGCTGCGGGGCGTTGCGCCTCGTGTACTCGTACTCCAGCACCTTGTATTGCGCCTCCAGACGCAGCATCGGGCTTTCCGCCGCCTCCCTCACGCTCCGGGGGATTGCCGCCCCCTCACGCATCCCGTAACGGGTCTCTTTCAGGGCGTCCATGACCGCCCGCCATTCGGGATAGCCCGTCTGGTACACGTACCGGAAGAACCTGTGTTCCAGCAGCAGCTCCGCCTGTTTCCTTGTTACCTCCGGGCAGTCCCGGTAGTCCCTGACGGACTGGAGAATTGCGCCGGCATCCGCACGCCTCTTTTTCAGCAGGCTCCCGAAATACGCCGTCACCTGCCTCATGTTCCGCTCCTCCTGCCGCTCCCGGCGGCGGAGCAGCCACTCACTCAACCTCTCCGCCAGTCCCATGCCGTCCGCTTTCAAAAGGGTTGATAATACTGTCATTGGGCAATTGCAGGCGCCTGATATGCTCTATCCCCAGTTCCTTCCCGTCGTTCCTGCCGATGCGGTAGATGGAGGCGACGGTCATATAGACCGACAGTGCGCCGAACGCCGCCAGCATCACGAGGATGATTGCCACACGCATGTCGGGTGAGATACGCCCGGCGAGGCGGCGGAGCTTCCCGTCCGCCCAATCCTGTGCCTTTACGATGAATTTCCTTATCATAGCCGTCAGCGTTTGAGGGTCTGCAAATCCTTGTTCTCCGTGACCTCGAAGCCCTCGATGATGAAGCCCTGCGGATTGTTGTCGCTCCTGACCGCATCCAGCAGGCGGCAGCGGGTCACAAGGCTGCGCTCCGTAACCGAGCTTTCCCGCAGGATGATCTGCCGGGCGAATGTCCGCACGCTGTACGGGTACTTGTCGAAGTCGCACCGCAGGCTGTCTATCTCTATCATCTGGTTGATGTTCCCCGATATTATGCGGTTGTAATACCCCTTTTCCGAGAGGTCCTTGTAGTAGTTGAAGGCGCTCTTGTCCGCCAGCAGCAGCGAACGCCTGATGTTGCCCTCGATAGCCGACTTGTCGGGCGAGAGCGTGAAGAACAGCTCGTGGAAGCGGCGCACGTGCTCCCGTGCCTCCACCGGGCGGTTCTGCCGCACGTCCTGCGAGAGCGCCAGCATCAGGCTCTTGCCGTTGTCCAGCACGTAGATCTTCTGCCGCTGCGCCTCGGCGAAGCTGTACGACTTCCACAGGGCGAAGCCCGTCACCACGGCGCACAGACTGGCGAATACCAGCGTGAAGAGCCGTATCTGCCTGAAGCTCGTTTCGATATTTTTCAAACTTTTAAATTCCATGTTTCCGGTTTTTTATTCGTTATGACTCATGTTCTTGGGACATCCGCCGCTACTTGACGATCCTTCCGGCGATGTTCCCCACGGCTGCGCCCGCACCCGCTGCGGCGACGTTGCCTACCTTCGTGGCGGTCTGGTTCATCGCACGGTTGGCGTGGCTCACCCCGCCCGCCATGATGATCCAGTTGGCGACGGTCGGTATGGTGAAGTACCCGAATATCCCGATGATTAAAAAGATGATGTACACCGTGTTCGAGCTGTCCGGGATGAAGGTCGGGTCGCTCATCGCCTCGATGTCACGGGTGAGCATCAGCACTTGGATGCGTGCCAGCACCGAGCTGAACAGGTCGCTCACGGGCAGCCACATGTAGATGGAGATGTACCTCGTTATCCACTGCGTGAGCGTGCTCTGGAACCCGTCATAGACCGAGAGGGCGAACGCTATCGGACCGAGGATGGAGAGGGCGATCAGGAAGAACGTCCGTATCGTGTCGATGACCAGCGCAGCCGACTGGAACAGCAGTTCGAGCAGTTCTTGGAACCACAGCCGGATGCTCCGCTTCATGTTGTACTCCGTCCGGTCGATGTACATCACCGCCATCGTCTTCAAGTCCTTGGGCGACCAGCCCAGCTCGTCGAGCTTCTTGTCGAAGTCCTCCTTGCTCGCCAGATACGCCTTCTCCGGATCACGCCGTTCATCCAACAGGCTGTTGATCTCCAAACCATATATCTTGCCGGTCGGAAGCATGAATTGCCATAACCCGCAAGCCCCCACACGCGAAAGGGCAACCGGATTCAGGGCACTTTCGACGACAGCCAGATACTTCAGTTCCAAAGGCAGGTTATGCTTGTCGAGCACCTGTTCGATAATGGGGAAATAGAAATCCGCCATACCCAACATATAGCGTACCAGGTCACGCTTGCGTCCGGCATACAGGTCGATGCAATCCCTCACCACCTCGTTGTAAGGCAAACGGATCACACTCGGCAGACGTTCCAAGCGTTCTTCGTAGACCGAATCGGGAAAATAGACATTCTCCGCATCATCGTGACAATACTCATCCACTTTCGAAAAATATTGCACATGCCAGGAATGGAGCAAACTATCCACGTTTGCATCGAGACTTTCAGGTATCAAGCCCACTACGTCAGAGAGCGAGTCTGCCGATAATGTCGAATGCTGCGGTTCGCCGAATATAGGGTCTTGTGCGCGGGAGACCTGCATCAGGCTGAACAGGCAGAATAGAATAAGTAGGTTTTTATTCATGATGTCAGAACTTAAAACTGCAATTCAATCCATACGAGCCCGGCGTATAGCGGGTCTTCGGGGTTACCTCCGGCGACCAGTGCAGACTCAGGTCCGGAGAAATGTCAAAGTCAAACAGTTGGGCATCCACATACGCATCGATAATACTGATCGCATATACCCCGACCGTAATGATAATGCTCAAATCCCTGTAACGGCGGAAATAATCTTTCCGGCGCTTCAGGTTTTCCTGGAACTGGGTGTTCGAGACATATGAACTCTCTTCCCCATTCCTGACAAAGATCGTCCAGCTATCCTGCCAGGGACCATTATATTCTTTTCCCTCCTTCTCTGCCGCCAATACCTTTTGGTAATCCTCCATGATATCGAAGTAGGCAGTCGAATAGTCCTTATAATTCTTATTGTTCCAAGTGATGGCATACATACAGCCCATAAAGGCCCCATATACCAACGGGAGCTTCCAATACTTCCTGTTATATATCTGTCCCAGACCCGGCACCAAGGCATACAGCAACGCTTTGTTAGGATCGGGTTTGAACTCCTTCAGCTTCACCTTCGGTTGGGGAAGCGAGTCGGCAGCCGAAAGCACAGCCTTCACTGTCGAATCGGCCTTGGCCGTTTCTCCGGGAACCACAGCCGTTACGGCCGAATCGGAAGATATCACCGTATCCTGCTTTGCCGTTATCGTCCTCTGCGCATGGCCGGTCCATACCGAACCGCACAGGAGGGCTATTATCCACAAAATTGCTTTCCAGTTTCTCATTTCAACTTATCCAACAAGCCGATCAGTTTTTCCAATTCATCTTCAGATGCAAAGGGGATCGTTATTTTACCTTTTCCTTTTTCGTTGCATACCAATTGGACCTTCGTATTAAAGAAACTGGACAGATGGTCCTTCAGCAAGTTGAATTCCTCGGGAAGTTTCGGTTTCCGCTGGGCAGGCTTTTCCTTCCTGGCCTGTTCGAGAGCCGCCGCATCCACTCCGCCACGTACTATTTCTTCGACATTACGGACAGACAGTCCATCCGCCAATATCTGTTCGTAAAGAGCCAACTGCACTTCCGGGTCCTCGACAGGAAGCAGTGCACGTGCGTGCCCCATATCGATCTTCTTATCCTTCAGCCCCACCTGTATCTCGGCAGGGAGTTTCAAGAGGCGGAGATAATTGGCAATCGTCGCCCGCTTCTTGCCGACACGCTCGCTCAGCTTTTCCTGTGTCAGCCCATAACTGTCGATCAACTTCTGGTAAGCCAGGGCTATTTCTATCGAGTTCAGATCTTCGCGCTGGATATTCTCGATCAGAGCCATCTCGACGACATTCTCGTCTGCTGCGGTTTTGATATAGGCGGGGATACGTTCCAAGCCAGCCATCAGGGAAGCGCGATACCGACGTTCGCCAGAGATAATCATATATTTATCCGTTCCCGTTTCTTTCAACGTAATCGGCTGAATGACACCCAATGAACGGATAGAAACGGCCAGTTCTTCAAGCGTCTCTTCTTCAAAAACAGAACGGGGTTGATCCGGATTGGGCTGAATCTTACTCAGCTCTATTTCACTAATAGACGACGAACCGCCCGTTTTCAGGTCATCCATCGTTATCAAAGCATCCAATCCGCGGCCAAGAGCCGATCTTTTCATTACCATAAACTTTCGAATTTATGATTTATGATGTATGATGTATGATTTGTTTGTCTTTTCAAATCATACATCATACATCATAAATCTATTTGTTTTTATCTATCAGCTCTTGTGCAAGCTGCATGTGATTCAAAGCTCCCTTCGACTCGGCATCGTAAAGCAGCACGGGTTTGCCGTAGCTGGAAGCTTCGCTTAATTTGACATTACGCTGAATAACAGTCGTGAAAACCAGGTCCCGGAACGGACGTTTCACTTCTTCGTATATCTGGTTGGCCAGACGGAGACGCGAGTCATACATGGTCAGCAGGAAGCCTTCGATTTCCAAAGCGGGATTCAGCTTCGATTTGATAATCTTTATCGTATTCAACAGTTTACTGATCCCTTCCAACGCAAAATACTCACATTGCACGGGTATCATCACCGAATCGGCTGCCGTCAAGGCATTGACCGTGATCAATCCCAAAGAGGGAGAACAGTCGATCAGGATATAATCGTACCGTTCTTTCAGCGGGACCAGTATTTGTTTCAATATCTGCTCCCGGTTCTCCATGTTCAGCATTTCAATCTCCGCGCCTACCAAGTCGATATGCGAGGGGATAATATCCAGTCCCTCCACTTCCGTATTGGTAATCGCACCTTTCGGATCGTCGCCGTTCACCACACATTCGTAGATCGACTGCTCCACGCTGCGGATATCCACGCCCAGTCCCGACGAAGCGTTAGCCTGCGGATCCGCATCGACCACCAGCACCTTTTTCTCAAGTGCCGCCAGCGATGCAGCCAGATTAATCGTTGTGGTAGTCTTACCTACCCCACCTTTCTGATTTGCTAAAGCGATAATCTTTCCCATACTTTGTCTATTTATTCGGGGGCAAAACTAAACATTAAAAACCTAACACAAATCAGTTTATCCAAAACAATGCCTGTTTTGTTGAAAAGTCACCTTATCTGTTGATAACTTGCAAATATAAACAGAATATTCAATAACTTGTTTCAAATGAGCGCGATGGTGGGTATTTTTTAGGAATGATAACGAATCCTATAATAAAGAAAGAAAAGAGTTATAATCCAAGATACGTGTTTCATTGTGCTTACCTAACACAAGCAAATCCTTATCGCCCGATATGATATAGTCGGCAGGAATCGTATCGGCTAATGACAACAAATATAAATCTTTTACATCTCTGATAGGAGATACCGCCTGTTTTCTATATCAACACAAAAACAATACAAACTCATCAATTCTAATGTATCAAGAACATCTTTCTCTCCAATATACTTTTTCAGCTTTGGTCTTTGAACCACAACTTTATATTCCCCTATCAATTCTTTGCACACATATTCCATTTTCACAAAGATACAAACATACACTTAAAACTCTACCATCAAAATACAGCAGCTATCTTTTTATATTGTTCAACTTTTCAAGCAAGGAACTATTCTTATGAGCCACTTGTATATTCCACCTTGCTTACACTTAGATTTTGTTAACAACAGTGGAACGATACGAAATGGCTTTTTCCAGAAAACGGCAGATTCAGGCTATTATAGCAATAGAGGCCGGCAGATTGAAGATATCATGTATATTATTGACAAACTTGAACTTACACAATTATATTTAGGTACATATGTACATTATATAAAAAACGGATTTCAGCCTTATTTTAGAGCGTTTTTATGTTTATAAGTGATTGGGGATAAAAAAGATAGAGACTGTTTTCAGAATGGCTAATGAAAACGTACGTTTTTTTTCGCCACTTTTCAGCTACAAAAATACAACTACTTTTTAAACCTGCAATCCTTTCTCCCAATAAATTTTCCTTTTCTATATTCTTTCTTATCAATTAGATAGCTTAACGCGTACAAAAAACCGACTTTCCGATACGAAGCCTTCCGACTGCTCCCAAAAAATGACTAATTAAAACGTACGTTTTCATTAGTCATTATACAGGATTTTGGTTAACTCTTGTAAAACAAGAGGTTTGAGTACATAGAAGAAACAAACAGATATACTATTTATTAATTAAACATTTTAGAATTATGAACAAAAAGTTTTCTACTCTTTTAGCAGGAGTTGCACTGTTTGGGGCAACAAGTGCTTTTGCAGGAAACAATGTTCCCTCTTTAATTGAAGGAACAAATGATGGACTGTATCAATTGAAGACTCCTAGTAACCTCTACTTGGCAGTGAATCCGAAGGGAGAACTGGTTACAGTTGATAATGTTACAGCAGATAACGTTGCAAGCACATTGTGGTGCACAACTGTTACTGTTGAAAATCAAGGAAAAGCTCCTATTTATGACTTCGTAAACAAAGGTGCTGAAGCTTTATTGTCTGTAACAATGGATGATTTCGCTAAAAATGCAATGAAAACAACCAAGAACTCATTGGTTGGAGGTGAAATTGCAGGCTGGGCATTCTCTGGAACATATGCTAATGCTTTGGAAACTAACAGACCGTTGTATTCTTATTTCCAAGAAGACTCTGTTGTCGGCTTAGTTTTAGAGGGCACTAATGTACGTTTGAAGAAAGCTGGTGGTAAGGCCGCTGATATTTCAGGAGCTAAATTTGCCACATTCACTTTGGTAGAAGCTGACGGAATCGCTTTGAATGCAAAGCAAATCAACACTAAATTAGGTATTCAGGATGCAGCTAACGGCGTTAAATTGACATTCAATCCGGATCGCAACAACACATCTTTGGAAAACCCGTTCAGTGATGTCGCTTTCATCGCTAAAGATACTAAGGACGGATCTTTTGTTTATGTAACAAGAAAAGCTGACAACCAGTATCTGCATGTCGATACAGCATATACAAATAAAAACAGCGATAAGTTCTTGGCATTTAATTACAAAAAGGCTTTGAGTACGGATTTGGCTGATCAAGGTAAGTTCTTGTTTACTTATTTCCCGTCTCACGACTCTTTGGTAATCCAAGTTAAGCAGGCAACTCGCTTAAGCGCATCTGTTAAAGATTGGAAGCAAGCGTTAACTACAGCAGGAAACAAAACGATTATCGCAAATAATAAAACTGCTAAAAACTATGTTACAATTCAAGACCTGGTTAAAGCAGATGAAATTCGTATCGTAACTATCGCTGACGTAAAAGAAACAGATATCACTTTAGGCTTCACCGGTTGTGTTCAGGCTGGTACAGACAAGGTTTCTTTGGAAGACGGTCTGTATGTAATCCAGAATGCAGAAACTAACAAATATCTGGCATCTCCGATCCATGTTGATGGTGCAGCTTCAGAATGGGTAACTGTTGATAAAGCAGAACAGAACGTAATGCACATGCCGGCTTACCAGTGGGTTGTTTTGAAGACTAAGACTTCTGAATATTTCTTGTCTACTTCTCCGGTAAATGTTACAAACCGTGAATATCCGTCATTGAAGAACCCGGCTTATAATACAACGGACAAGGTTCTGAAAAACGGTGCTTCTTGGCAGTTGACTCAGGCAGAAGGTTCTAAACTGTATTATTGCAAGGCTTTGTCTTCCGACTCTTTGGTCATCACAAAGATTACAGACAAAAACATTTTGGGTGACAAATATTTAGGATACAAATATTTGACTGATGATGAATTGATGATCACAAATTATGCATTCAACTACTTCAACCCGTACACAATGGACAAATACATCGCACAGGTTGAAGGAGACACAACTTTGAACGCATTGCAGGAAGAAGCTACTTTCTTTGAACTGGTTAAGCAAAATAACAACAAGACTGTAGCTTACGGTTACACAGTAGATGCAACAGTACAGGCAAGAATCGAAGGTCTGGCTCAGCTTGAAAGAGCTACTTATCAGATCAAAGCTGGTAAGAACATGATCGCTGTCGGCAAAGAAAACCGCTATGTCTTGACAGAGAACTTAGCTCCGGCTACATTCTACTTCAAAGAAAACAACGAAACAGAAAAGGGTTGCTACTATGCATTTATCGATGCAGACGATGTAGAGAAAGACACGAAAGGAAATGTTCTTTCTTTCAACAACAAATTAGGTGTTGCAGACCAGAGCTTGAAAGCTTTACTTCAGGAACAGGTTATTGAAGAAGTAAGAACTTCTGCTTTCAGAATCGGTTTGGCTGACCAACCTCTGTATCGTCGTTTCAACCACGTTGAATTGGATGGAGCCGTAGAAGGTAACGAAGATGCTACTAAACTGTTGAAGTTCAAAGAAGCTTATGTCGGCGATTATCTGATGGATGAAACCAACAAGAACTTCATGCGTGAAGATATGGACTATTTAGGCATTGGAGCAAAGAATATTGCCAAAGCAGGTCTGTCATTCAATGTCCGTCCGTTCAATATCGGAAAATCTGCTCAGTATCAGATTAAGCCGCAGTATTTGGTATATGTAAGTGAAACAGAAAACAAAGGAACTGAAGGAAAACCTTGTGACGCAACCAACCACAAGCATATGAATGCCAATGGTGAACCTTGCGGTCCGGAAGATTGTATCCATGCAACTCCTGCCGTTCCTGGTTTCAACCGTTACAAACTGTTGGTAAGCTTCGCTGACTCTGCAGAAGCCAAGGATGTTGTCAAGGGTGAAGAACTGTATCACTTCGGTAAATACCATCGCGTAGGTTTTGTTGATGCCGTTGAACAGGATAGCGTTCTGTATATCTTGGGTGAACATTTCGAAAACGTTGCAACTAAAGACTTGAGCATGGAAGACATTAAGAAAGTTGTCAAAGGCATCAATCTGAAGGTTGCTGTTAAGGAAGACAAGCACCACAACTATACTTGGTCATTCCGTTACATCGATCCGGCCAAGGCTGCTAACGAAGTTGAAGAAGATCGCGCATTCTTGATCGAATCTAACAAAGGTAACAAAGACATCGCTCCGTCAAAAGCAGCATGGTTGAAGAACCAGAACAACTGCTTGGTATTATCTGATCCTGAAGAATCTGAATTCGAAGAAGCAAAGACAGGCGGTGACAACGCTCTTATCTTCAACATCGAAAAGGGTTCTGCTGACGATATGGCTACCGACAACGAAGAGATCGCCACATCTGAAGTAACAGTTATCGCTGGCGAAGGCAACGTAACGATCGCTGGTGCTGCCGGTAAGAAAGTTGTTGTAAGCAACATCTTAGGCCAGGTTGTAGCTAACACGGTTATCACTTCTGACAATGCAACAATCGCTGCTCCGGCAGGTGTAGTAGTTGTAGCTGTTGAAGGTGAAGAAGCTGTTAAAGCTATCATCAAGTAATCGAGACTGAACAATACTATCGTAAGGGTGGTTATTAGACCACCCTTATACAAATGACATTTTATAATCAAATAATTCTTCGGTTGCGTACCGTAAAACGGCAACTAACCTGCGAGAGGCGAACAAGCAACCGGATTTAATATTAATAATACTAAAGTATATTGAAATTAAAGTTCAAGTTGCCTTTCCCCTGCGAAGGACGAAGGCATACAAAAAAACAAGCCCCGGCAGTACGAAAACTGCCGGGGCTTCGTTATTTATTAAAAACAGATGATAATCATCATTTATATTATCCATCTTATAAAAAAAATTCATCATGAAAAAAAACAGAAGCTTTCAAAAGAAGCACAAGAAATAGCAGAATTGTACACCCGCCTGGAAATCCTCAAGTCTAAACAGATAGAGGGAGTCAAAACGACACGTTACACGACCGACGCCATCCGCGCCTGCCAAGGACGCATACGCAAACTGCTCCAAAAGGTCGGAGGGATCGAAGAAATACAGATAAAGGTAGACGACGCACGCACACTTGCCGAGTATTTTCAGCGGAATACGCTACCTTCCTGAATTTGAGAAAAACACGGAAAAGGCAGCTGGGCTATTCAAGGCCATGCAGGTCATCTTCAACTTCAGTGTCGTGGTCAAGACGTTGGCCACCTATTATTATTCAAAAGAGAAGAGAGAACGGACAAACAGTTAATTTATTCTAAATAAAAATGTTAAAAAGCAATATGCTCCGTCAAAAACAAAATTCATATACACCTAACAACCAGTATTATATATTTCAAAAATCCGCTTTTGGCATAGTTGCCTGCACACTGGGATAAGCTTACCTTTGTCGCATAAACAAACCGGCAATCCATTTTGCCTTAAATTAATAATATCATGGAAAAACAAGTACATGTATCTTTTTACGCCAGCCTGTTCCGGACAGAGTGCAAAGTCTTAACTCTTGAAGAAATCATCATCTTGATCCGGCGCCGCCGCTGGAAAAATGAGATCCTCGCCTACCGCACCGCACTGGCGGAAGGGCGTGCCGAAGAAGCCCGGAAGCTGAAGGGCGGATTGCCGGGGTTCACCCCTTCGGGGGTATTCAAGGGCGGACATAAGGCGAGTGCGATCGAAACGTACAGCCAGGTCGTCGGACTGGATTTCGACCATGTGAAGGACCTGCCGGCACTGATCCTCGCCTTCCGGGCGCTGAGCTCCACGCTGGCGATGTTCGTCAGTCCCGGCGGAGAAGGGCTGAAGGTCTTCGTACGCGTAGACTGCCCGGCGGAACGCCACGGCGAAGCCTATCCCCTTGTCGCCGCCTTCTTCGAGAAGGCAGGCGGTGTGGCAAGCGATGCCAAGTGCAAGGACATCAGCCGTTGCTGCTACGTGGGCGACGACGGGGAGGCGTACTACAATCCGGACGCGGAAGTCTTCCACATCCCCGAAAAGCAGTCGGCCGAAAAGGGTGTCGACGCGTTTGTCGCACGTTTCCTCGACCGCATCCCGCCGTTGGCAGGAGCGCGTAACCAGACGGTCTACCGCCTCGGCTGCGAGGCAAACCGGAGGGGCTTTTCGTACACCGAAACAGCCGCATGCTGCACGCTGCGCCTGCAAGCGGCAGACTTCACGGCGACAGAGATCGAACAGGCGTTACATTCTGCTTATCAAGGAAATATAAACGAGCATGCGACCTATGGCGGAGCAAAAGGACAAATTGACCGCGAAATTTCCCCTACAGTTTTCAAAACCCGACATCCCTTAGAGACGGAAGAAATCGAGACAAGCGGCGAAGTCCTGCGCGAGCGGACCCCGCTCATTCCCGACGAGGTGTACGGATGGCTTCCCGATCTGTTCCGCGAGGCGGTCGCCTTCTATCCGCAGCACCGCGAGCGCGACATGGCGCTCCTCGGAGCGTGCACGGTGGCAAGCGCCTGCCTCCCCGAAGTGTCCGGCAAATATCACCGCAAACGGGTGTTCCCCCACATTTTCACCGTCGAGGTGGCTCCCGCGGCCAACGGCAAGGGGTGCATCAACGACATGCGCCATCTGGCCGACTTGTACGAAGAACTGATCAAGACGGAAACGGGACAGGCCGAAGCCGAATATATGCAAGCCCTGGAAGAATGGGAGCAGAAGAAGGCGGAGGCACACCAGAAGCACCGCTCCGTCGTGGTAAAGGATGCTCCGAAACCTGCCGCCAAGGCCTACCTCAACATCCCGACGCAGGTCACCAAAGCCAAGATGCTTGTCCACCTGCGCGACAACGGCAACATCGGCGGGCTGATGGCTGACAGTGAAATCGACACGATCCTATCGGCCAGCAAACAGGACTACGGGATGTTTGACGACTTGCTCCGCAAGGCGTTCCATCACGAACCGGTCTCTTCGTCGCGCAAGACGGACAACGAGATGATCCGCATCGACTCTCCACGGCTCGCCCTGCTGCTCTCCGGGACACCGGGACAGTTCTCCCGCCTGATCCCCGACAGCGAGAGCGGACTCCTGAGCCGCCTGCTGCTCTATACGTGCCGCAGCGAGGCGGTCTGGCAGGATGTCTCGCCCGAAGGCGACAAGATGGATATGCCGAAGAAGCTGTCGGAACTCTCCGAACAGCTGATGAACATCGCCAAGACACTTCGCCGGCGCCCGTTGCAGGTATGCCTGACGCTGTCGCAGTGGGCCCGGCTGAACCAGTGTTTCAAGAAATGGCTGCATGAAGCGGACCTGTTCGGCGACGAGGAGTTTCTCAGCGTCATCAAACGCCACGGGCTGATCGCCTTCCGCCTCTGCATGATCTTCACCGCCACCCGATGCGGCAAGGAGGGCTACGGGATGGACTCGCAGTATTGCACCGAAGAGCATTTCAAGGCTGCGCTCGCCATCGTCGAGACTTGCCTCGAACACAGCCGCCTGCTCCTGACACAGCTGCGCCACAACGAAAGCGCTCCCGAACTGTCCTGCCCCCGCAAGGGACGCATCCTGCTGGAGAAATTGCCGGAGCGCTTCACCCTGGCTGAAGCTTACACCATCGGTGAGGCGGAAGGGATGGACAAAAGGCTGGTCAGACGCCTCATTTATAAGCTGAACCCTCTGTTCATCAAGAGAATAAGCCACGGTGAGTATCAGAAAAACAAGCCCGTCACCCCCCAAAAAGTGTAGGGAAAATATCGCGGTCAAATTGTCCTTTTCCCTCCGCAGCCGATTTCAGAAAGAGAAAAACCCTATACCTTTTCCCCCCAAAAGCCATAGCTTCCACGGAAAAAAGGTATAGGGTTTTGCCCTGTGGGGTATAGTTTTTTTTATTTCAAAGCCAAGCATACTTGCCGGCTTTCCCCGGCTTTCCCCGTTTTGCCCCTCTCCTCCCCCTCTTGCCACGCTGTTCCGCCACATTCCGCAGGGACGACGGGGGCGGTTGTATCTTTGTTATGTGATTAAGAAACAAATGTTTTACCTAAAAATCCTGATGTTATGCCAGCAAAGTACAAATTGGTCCTGCGCAAAGACATGCGCAAAGATGCTGCCGAAGGTTCGAAACTGTATTACGCCAGTGCCAATACGACCGGCACGTGCGACGTGTATGAATTGTGCGACCTGATCTCGGCCCAGTCCACCGCCTCTTCGGGCGATGTGAAACTGATCCTCGACGAATTGGTCAACGTGATGCGCCGCAACCTCGGCAAAGGCGAGGTTGTCAAAGTAGGCGAGCTCGGCAGCTTCCAGTTGCAGTTCGGCAGCACCGGCACGCTGACCGAGAAGGAGTTCAGCCATGCGCTTATCAAAAGCCGCCGCATCGTCTTCCGCCCCGGCAAGCTGCTGAAAGATGCGATCAAGAACTACACGTTCGAGAAGATCGCTTCCGGTGCTCCAGACGAGGGCAGCGCAGGGGGCGAAGATGACCGCCCGGGAGAACTTTGAGAGTTGAAAGTTGAGAGTTGAAAGTTGAAAGTTATTTGTACGAACGCGAAGCATCACTTTCAACTTTCACCTTTCAACTTTCAACTTTCACCTCTTCAGGGTTCTCCGAGATGTCCCACAATGTAATCCTTTTGTCTGGGGGTGAGGTATTTCTTACCCGGATGCCAGCCCGATTTTTCCAGTTGACCGACCAGCTCGTCGCTGACGCGTATCCATTTCAACAATTGCATGGTCGCGCTCTTCTGCGAGATATTCGGGAAGTACATCAGGGCCAGTTCGCCCCATCCCCATACTTTGTTTTGATTCAGTGAATTTTCCATCGTTTTTCTTCTTGATTATAATATGTAAATATAGTCATTATCAATCTGAAATACAAATAAATACCGATATATAATGGATAAAAAGATCAACTTTTTACATACTTGCCGGGAGGCTGCCGCCGAAGCGGAAAAGCTGTTCGGCATGAACGCCAGGATCATCCTCGCACAGGGTGCGCTCGAAAGCGGATGGGGAACCTCCATGCTTGCGACGGAACATCATAATTTCTTCGGACTGATGGGGTATGGCGCTTCCAACGCGTATTGGCACGGACAGCGGGCCACGTTCGAGACGGCCTACGGCACGCACCATTTCAGGCATTACGAAGCCACACACCTCTCTTTCCTCGACTTCGCCCGCCTGATCCGTTCCGCCTATCCCCGCGCCTACCATTTCAGCTTCCAGCCCGAAGCCTACGCCAAGGAGATCGCCTACAGCCCCTACATCAGCGAACAAAACGGTGACAACCGCGACCTCTACCGCCGCAACATCATCGCGCTCGAAGCAGAGATCGGGAAACAACTGGAACTGTTTCAATGGACAATGAACAATGGACAATTAAATCATAAATCATAATTCATAAATCCCATCATGAACAAACTAAAACAAATCCTTGAATTTATCAGAGCCTTGTTGGGCTTCTTGTTGAACCTGAAAAAGAAGAAAACGGATGAGAAGAATGAAAAGCCGCCTCGCCCGATACCGGGCAAGTTGCCGGACGATGTGCCGGACGATACGCCTTCGGACAGCATTGGCATTGTATCTGGCCGCCCTCGGGATAATGGCCCTGTGGGCGGACCGTTCGGAGGTGGTGCTGGGATGTATAGGAGCCCTCTTGACACTCTCGGAGTACGGACAAACGGCACGGGACAAGCCTCCTCCTTCGTGGGATGGGCACTGATTGCATACGCGACGGGGATGTCTTTATGGGGAGCCTGAACGGGTGTTAGCGGATGGACACTTTACGGACCGTGTCGCCGATGCGGACGATGTAGTAACCCTTGGCAAGGTCCACCGTATATTCGCCGGAGGGTTGCTTCATCGGTATCTCTTTCACCCGGATGCCTACCACGCTGTAGACTTCGAGCTTGCTACCGGCCGGAGCATTCTCGACGACGATCTTGTTATCATAGGCGCTGATCTCAACCGAATCCGGTTCTTTGTCTTTGGCGACGGTCGTCCGGGACACGGTTGTATTCGCTTGTTGTGCCATCACCTCAAGCGGACAACCGGCCCATGCAGCCAGCAACAAAACGAATGTAATCAATACCTTCATATACCAAACCCTAAGATCGTACAAATGTAGGAATATTTTTTGGGATAATACACAAAGTTCTGTATTATTAATGATCGACGGCCATTCCATGTTTCGACACACCTTCCTACGGCACCTCTTTTTCGATTAAACCGGTATCACTGTTCCTTCATTCCCCAATATCGTGCCGGGGAATACCGCTTCGGCTTCCCGGTGAAGTTCGGACAGGTCTTCGTAGCGGGCGGAATAGTGACCGATGACGAGGCGTTTCACATGGGCGTCGCGGGCGATCTCCGCTGCCTGGCGTGCGGTGGAATGGAAGGTTTCTTTGGCACGGGCGAGATCGCATTCGGCAAAAGTCGCTTCATGATAGAGCAGGTCCGCCCCTTCGATAATCGGGATGATCGAGCGGTTATAGGCCGTATCGGAACAGAACGCATAACGCTTGGGAGGAGCAGCCGGACGCGTCAGGCGGGAATTGGGAACGACCTCGCCTTCGGGCGTGACATAGTCCTGCCCCTGCTTGATATCTTTCATGCAACGGACGGGAACCTGATAGAAATCCGTCATCTCGCGGATGATATGCGCCTCCTTCGGTTTCTCGGCAAAGAGATAGCCGCAGGTGGGAATCCGGTGCTTCAGCGGGATGGAGTAGACCGACAGCGAACGGTCTTCCATCACCAACGAATGGCTGCGGGTATCGACAGGATTGAAACGCACTTCGAACTCCATGCCCCGGCAGAACAAATCCATCACGGGACGCAGGTAAGTCTCGACCTCCTTCGGACCGTGCACGACCAGCTCGCCGGTGCGTCCCAGCATGCCGAGCGTGGAGATCAGTCCCGGCAGACCGAAGCAGTGGTCGCCATGCAAATGAGAGATGAAGATATGGGCGAGACGGCCGAAACGGACGCGCATCCGCCGCATCTGCACTTGGGTACCTTCCCCACAATCAATCATATACAATTTGTCTCGTAAATCTACGATCTGTGATGTTGCCAGATGCCGCGTGGTAGGTAACGCCGAACCGCATCCCAATATGTTTATGTTAAATTCTGCCATAAGGTCCTTCGGATAATTCGGGTGTAAAGATAATACAAAAGCATTGGCGTACTGTGAAAAATAACAAAAAAAGCGGGGAGATTGTTCCGAGGGTCACAGGTATTCCATATATTTGTTTGCTGTCCTTATGGAAGCTATTTAGAGTCAGTAGAAAAGACTTAAGATATTTTCATCTAAGCCTTAACTAACTTTTTCTTTTTGTTTAAAACGGTTAAATGTAGAAACGGCCAAGCGTGAGCTTCGCCGTTTCCTTTGTTTTATGGGACCAGCCTGTAGCATCGCATCAATAGGCATGCGTGTCTTTCTCCTGCATTTCCTCCCCGCTGATCTTCCGCAGATCCAACGCACGCCAGGCATAGAAAATATAGCCTAAGACGAAAGGCACGAGGATGGAGACATAGCTCATCACTTCCAATGTGAACGGACTGGAGCAACTGTTGGCGATCGTCAGCGAACTTTGCAGGTCGGCTACCGAAGGATAATAAGCCGTATTGTTCCAACCGGCACAAAGCAGCAGCGCCAGCACCGTGAGTACCGTGCCTGTCCCGCAGAACCAGATGCCTTTTTTCCATGTATCCGACAAGATCGTGCGGACGATGCCATACAACACACCTGCCACCCCCACCAAGAGCACGACCGATACGGCAGGCATCTCGACCAGGTTCATAAAATATTTATAGGGCTGCATATACACCTCTTTTGTCTCCGGATCGACAGCAAAACCGTCGGCAAGTAACAGATGCACCAGGAAGACGAGGAAGAAGACAAGGAACAGCACCGTCTCGATCACCAAATGCTTGCGGCTGCGTTTCACGATCTCGGCATCGTCGATATTGTTGATGAAATAAAGCAATGCCTGGATGCGTGCCAGGAAGAACACCGCCAGTCCGAGACATACGTTCCAGAACACGAAAGCAGCCTCAAGTCCGTGCCAGGGGGTCGCCCAGGTGGAGATCACCGGCATCGCGACATCGGTCAGCTGTCCTTTGTTGACGACAAACTCGGCTCCGCTAAAAAACGTACCGACAGCCGTACCCAACAGGATCGGGCCCAAGATGCCGTTCAACAGCAGGAATACCTGATACGTCTTTTTGCCCAGGAGATTCCCCTTCTTCGACTGGTATTCATACGATACGGCCTGCAGAACGAAGCAAGCCAGTATCAGCATCCACACCCAGTAGGCTCCGCCGAAACTGGTCGAATAGAATAACGGGAAAGAGGCGAAGAACGCACCTCCGAAAGTGACCAGGGTCGTAAACGTAAACTCCCATTTGCGTCCGGTCGAGTTCAGCAACATCTTTTGTTGCAATTCTGTTTTGCCGATCGTGAAAAGCAAGGACTGTCCGCCTTGTACGAAAAGCAAGAAAACCAATAGCGCTCCTAAGAGGGAAACAAGGAACCACCAGTAATGCTGTAACAATATATATGTACTATCCATAACACTCATTTCTTAATTCTTAATTCATAATTCTTAATTCACCGAAGGTCCTTTCTTGATCGCCTTCACCATAATACCGATCTCCGCGATAAGCAGGACGGTAAAGAGAAACAGGAAGACGAAGAAGGTCGTCTGTACCGATGAAGTGGCCAGCTTGGACACGGATGCGCCTGTCGGCAGGATGTCCTGGATAGCCCACGGCTGACGTCCCACTTCGGCCACGATCCACCCCGCCTGCCCGGCGATGTAGGCCAGAGGAATCGTCCACAGGCTCGCCCATTGCAACCAGCGGGCATCGGCAAACTTGTTCTTTTTGCTCCAGATCAAAGCAACGATGAATAGCAGAATAAAATATCCGCCCAGGAGCACCATGACGCGGAATGAATAGAAAGTGAGGCCGACATGAGGAACCAGGTCGGCAGGATCTTTAATGTACCCGTATCCGAAATAAGCGAAGTTCTCGTCCAACAGGCTACGGGCTTGCTCCGCAGCCACCTGGTCTTTGTCCTTTACCGCCTTGCGATAATCAGCAAGAGCTTGGATGGCAATCCTCCCCTTCTCGATCTTCTCGGCAGCAGAAAGGGCAACCGTTCCTTTATTGGTCGTATAACCGCCTTCTATCAGGTTGACGATGCCGGGAACGTATGCATCCACATCGCGTTCGGCAAGGAAGGAGAGCAGTTTCGGAATCTTGATATCGAAGATGAAAGGATTTACATTATCTTTATAACTCGTCTTGTCGGGATTCAGCAGGCCGATGGCAACCAGACCTGTTCCGTTGCCCCCTTCGTACAAGCCCTCCATCGCAGCCAACTTCATCGGCTGTTTCTGGGCGACCTGGTAAGCCGAACCATCACCCGTCCATACAATAAGTATGGAAGCGACCAGTCCGAAAACCGCACCGACCTTGATGCTTTCGAGCGAGAACTCCGTCTCCCGCTTTTTCAACAGATACCAACTGCTGACACCCATCACGAAGACGGCTCCCACGATCCATCCGGAAAGTACGGTATGGAAGAATTTGTTGATGGCGACAGGAGATAAGGCCACCGCCCAGAAATCGAACATCTCGTTGCGCACAGTGTCCGGATTAAAATGCATACCTACCGGATATTGCATCCACGCATTGGCGATCAGGATCCAAAGGGCGGAAAGAGTTGCTCCTATGATCGTCAGCCAGGTGGAAGCCAAGTGGAAGCGTTTGCTCACCTTGTCCCAACCGAAAAACATCACGGCTATAAAAGTCGCTTCCATAAAGAACGCCAGAATTCCTTCGATAGCAAGGGGAGCTCCGAAGATGTCTCCTACAAACCAACTGTAGTTAGACCAGTTCGTTCCGAATTCGAATTCGAGGATCAGCCCGGTGGCAACACCGATAGCGAAGTTAATACCAAACAGTTTCATCCAGAACTGCGCTGTCTTTTTCCAGAACTCGTTACCTGTTTTGTAATAGATGGTCTCCATGATGGCCTGTATAACGCCGAGCCCCAGTGTCAGGGGCACGAACAGCCAATGATACATGGCAGTGAGAGCGAATTGCGCTCTTGACCAGTCAATCAAAGATGTGTCAATGCTTGCGATCATAAATTATATAATTTAAGGAGTAATTGCTCTATTGATCAATTCACCCGAAACGTGTTCTTCCTTAGCCGAATCTCCATCCAACTTTCCTAAATAATTAGGAAAGAAAAACAGTTTTAAGATAAAAAACATGATGAAGAGCTTGACCAATATGATTAGCCACAACGTCTTACCCAGCTTCATTTCGCGAAATCCTTCCAGATAAAAATGATATATTCGTATGTATACAGGCTCCCTTTTCATATCGGTATCGTACTTTAATAACAAGAGATTGGATGAATAAGTTTTCTTTCTATACAAATATAGGGAAAGCGTCAAAATGTTTTCCCCTAAAAGCATAGATATTATTTATGGAAAAATAGACTTTATCTATAACCTCTGTTAAAAAAAACTATTTTAAAGAAGAAAGCCGAAAGGAAGACTTGCCGTTACTTCTGCATTGGCTATATTTGTGCCAGTTTGTGTTTTTATAAGACAAGAAATCACATCGAATATTATAATTAAGTGCTAATCTATAAAAAATTATTACTATGTCGAACATTTCAAGAAGATCATTTCTTCAAAGAGGAGCCGCAGCTGCTGCAGCTTTCTCAATCGTTCCGGGTTCCATCCTGGGAAAATCTCACGGATATGTAGCTCCGACTGATAAGTTGAACATTGCCGCTGTCGGTATCGGCGGTATGGGACATGCCAACATTAATAATGTAAAGAACACAGAAAATATCGTAGCACTCTGCGATGTTGACTGGAAGTATGCAAAAGGCACTTTTGAAGAACATCCGAATGCAAAAAAATATTGGGATTATCGTAAGATGTATGACGAAATGGGTAAATCCATCGATGCTGTCATCATCGCAACTGCCGATCATACTCATGCCATGATCACGGCTGATGCCATGACATTAGGCAAACACGTATACTGTCAAAAACCGTTGACCCATTCAGTATACGAATCTCGTTTGCTGACCAAGCTGGCAGCTTCTACTAATGTAGCAACCCAGATGGGTAACCAAGGTTCTTCAGCTGAAGGAACCGACTTGGTTTGCGAATGGATCTGGAACGGTGAAATCGGTGACATCACAAAAGTAGAATGTGCTACAGACCGTCCTATCTGGCCGCAGGGTTTGAATACTCCGGAAAAAGCAGACAAGATTCCTTCTACCCTGAACTGGGATTTGTTTACCGGTCCGGCAGAATTGAAACCGTTCAACAAAATCTACCACCCTTGGAACTGGCGCGGATGGTGGACATACGGTACAGGAGCCTTAGGCGATATGGCCTGCCACATTATGCACACTGCATTTAAAGCATTGAAATTAGGCTATCCTACAAGCGTTGAAGCCTCCTCTACCCTATTGCTCCGTGATTGCGCGCCTAACGCACAGCACGTTAAATTCATTTTCCCGGCTCGTGAAAACATGCCAAAACTGGCTATGCCGGAAGTAGAAGTGCACTGGTATGACGGCGGTATGATGCCGAACCGCCCGGAAGGCTTCCCTGAGGGTAAAGAACTGATGGGTCCTGGTGGTGGTTTGACAATCTTCCACGGAACAAAAGATACGTTGGTTTGCGGTTGCTACGGCCAACAGCCGTTCTTGCTGTCCGGTCGTGTTCCTAACGCACCAAAAGTATGCCGTCGCGTTAAGAACCATGAAATGGACTGGGTTCGTGCTTGTAAAGAAAGTGCATCTAACCGCGTACAGACAAAATCAAACTTCTTGGAAGCTGGTCCGTTCAACGAAATGATCGTGATGGGGGTATTGGCAGTCCGCCTGCAAGGTTTGCACCGTACATTGAAATGGGACGGCAACAACATGCAGTTCACCAACATCGGCGATAACGAAATGATCAAGACTTGTATCAAGGATGGTTTCACAATCAAGGACGGACACCCGTCATTTGCAAAAGACTGGACAGATCCTGTCAATGCAAAACAGTATGCTGCCGAAATGATCAAGCATAACTATCGTCAGGGCTGGAAGTTGCCTGATATGCCGAGATAATTAGTTTTAAACAAATAAATAGAATGAAAAAGTCAGTATTATTAGCAAGTGCCGCAATTATGATGTGTTATTTCACATCTTGTAGCGGTGGTAAAAAAACAGAAGAAGCTGCTGCTCCTGCAGAAGAGGCAAAGACAGAAGCTGCCGTTCCTGAATACAAACTCATGAACGATCTGCCTACTGTCGACCTGTCTACTTTCCCGAAAGATGCCGATGGCAAAGTCACTTTGTTCGACGGTAAATCTTTCAATGGATGGAGAGGCTACGGCCGTACGGATGTGCCTGCTGCCTGGGAAGTGGTAGACGGTACGATCCATATCAAAGGATCCGGTGCAGGTGAAGCTGGTGCTAAAGATGGTGGCGACTTGGTTTTCGCTCACAAATTCAAAAACTATGAATTTGAATTCGAATGGAAAGTAGGTAAAGGTTCAAACTCCGGCGTACTGTATATGATCCAGGAAGTCGAAGGACAGCCTTCTTATATCTCTGCTCCTGAATATCAGGTACTCGACAATGCAAACCATCCGGACGCCAAGTTGGGTAAAGACGGCAACCGCCAGTCTGCTTCCCTGTATGACATGATCCCGGCTAAGCCTCAGAACTCTAAACCGTTCGGTGAATGGAACAAAGGCAAGATCATGTGCTACAAAGGTACGGTAGTTCACTATCAGAACGATGAACCGGTTGTTGAATATCATTTGTGGACACAGCAGTGGAAGGAAATGTTGGATAACAGCAAATTCAGCAAAGACAAATGGCCGTTGGCTTACGAACTGTTGCTGAACTGCGGTGGTGAAAACAAAGAAGGTTTCATCGGTTTCCAGGACCACGGAGACGACGTTTGGTATCGTAACATCACTATCAAAGAACTTGACTAAGGAGTCGTTCCTTTTATCAAAATAAGAAAGCCCCGGTATCCAAGCGATACCGGGGCTTCTTTCATTTGTCCGATACAGGGCGGCAGGGATTATTTTGCCATCACCTTTATGTTGCTATAACTGTTTCCTTCGAAATTGATACGGCCGTTTTTACCGTTGTTGACATCGAGGGTGTAGTTGTTTTTGTTCCTTTGGTCATCGCGGCTATCGAAACCGACCGAGTTTTCGTCCTGGTTACGACGTTGGATATTGAATCCGCCTTGAACCTTGCAATTGCCGTATTTCATATTGTTGGCAACAACACGGAAGGAGGCGTTCACATCGATATAAATGTTCAGATTACCGTAGCGGGCATCCACATTGACCTTGTCGAAGTTGCTGGCAAGATCCTTGATGGTAAGCGTGCTGTAGCTCAGTTCGTCGACGGTGATGCCCTGTTTCAGCTCGTCGATCTTGCAATTTCCGTACTTCAGTTCCATATAGCCGTTGTCCAGCCTGTCAATATGGATGTCGCCGTATTTGGCTTCAGTGTTCATCTTCCGGACATTTCCGAGACTGAGGTTGGAATACTTGCTGTCGATATTCAGTTGCGAGCCGTTGCGGATAGAGGATTTGCCGCAATAGGCCAGGTCCAAAGTGGCGTTGTCGACATCGGAGATATCCATATTGCCATATTGCACGTCGATGCTGAGAGGTCCCGTGAAATTACCGCCATTGAGATTGCCGTATTTGACATGCAGATCGCATTTTCCCTTATTGTTTTCCGGCATGATGATATTGCCGTACTTCTGTGTCAGGTCGCACGTCAGTTCAGACGGCATATTGACATAGTAGTTGATGGTGAAGGATTCGTTAGAGCCTCCATTCCCGTTTTGCGACCTCAGGCTTGTAACGGCCGAAACCGTATTGCCCATCTTTTCCATCCGTATGTTGACACGGTCGATGATAGCCTGCGCCTTTTCGTCATTACGGGCTTTCGCCTCGATCACGACACGGATGGAGACTTCGCTCTTGCTCCAATGCGTAACCGTAATGTTTCCGTAACGGTTGTCAACTTGCAAGATGTCGTTTTTACCGACATTGAAGCTTTTGTTGATTTCCTTTTTCTTGATGCTTTCCTGTTTGGCAGCCCAACCGGATACGCTGCAAAACAAAACCAGGAGCATCAACAGACCGGCCCGTAAAAAGCAGGATTGTCCCTTCTTGGTGTGTTGATAAGCTGTTTTCATGTGTTGATAAATTGTTTTATGTGTTGATTAACGTGTTTATTGTTTACTATTCCTGTTGAAATCTTCCATATTCTCCATCTGTTTCAACATGATGTTGAGACTTTCCAAGCTGGTACTGTAATGCAGGTTCATGGCATAAAGGCCGGCATTGGAGCAAGGCAGAGTCGGAAGGACCGTTTCTTCGAACATATAATTGTCTGTCAGGACACGTTTTGTCTCTTTCAAGAGTTCCTCCGCTCCGGGAGTCTGTTGCAGTTTGTACATCGCCTGCATCTGTGAGATGATATCACTCATCTGCATATTGTAGTAGAGACGAAGTTCCTCTATCTCCTCTTTCACCTCGCAGGCATGCTGGCCTGTGACCACCTGCCTTGGCTGAGTAGGCAAAGGCGTGCCACCCGGCAGTTTGAAGAGGAACAGCAGGGCGATGCAAGCTGCCGCGGCAAAAGCGCAAAGGCTATATAACGTAGCCCGGCTTTTGCGCGGAACAGCCAGCTTCTGCTCGAAGCGTTCGAAGTGGCCTTCAGGTAACAGGTCGTCTTCAAATGCTTCCCGGTTCGTGTCTATGAAATTCTTCAGTTTATCCATTTTCTTTATTTGCTGCTATTATGTCCAATAATTTGCGCTTTGCCCGGAGATACTGGCTGCGTACGCTCGACGGCCGGATCTTCAGGATAGAGGCAATCTCTTCCATATCATATCCCTCAAAGAGGTAGAGCGAGAGGATCACGCGATAGCCGGCCGGCAGTTTCTTGCAGGCTTCCTTCACTTGGGCAACCGAATAACGGATTTCTTCCTCATCCGGCCCGTCGTCGTCGGGTTCGGTGTAGTCATCCGAGAGTTCTTCCCAGTCAGGCGTCTGTCGGCGCACGTAATCAATGGCTGTATGAACAGCTATACGGTGCATCCATGCTTCGAAACATTGTCCATCCCGATACTGGTCCAGGCGGGTGAATATTTTCAGGAAAGAATCCTGCATCGCCTCCTCCGCCTCCGGCACGTTGCCGACAATACGCAGACAGGCGACATACAGCCGCTGTGCAAATTGCTTGTAAAGGGCGAGCTGTGCAGTCCGGTTACCACGCCGGCACTCCTCGATCAGATGTACATTTGTTTCTTCCATTTTCATATATATAAACGAGGGTATCCGGAGAAACGTTGCATCTTTCCGGCAAGAAAAAGCAAAAAAGATAGCACATACCTGAAAAGGATCTATAGCTTTCCAAGAAAAAGCCTATAATCTTTTACATCAAAAGCTATAGGGTACACAAAAAGAAAGGCATCATCCCGATGCCTCTCTCTCTGAACTAAATGATAAAAATAAAAGTTATGTGGGAAGGTTATTATTCTTCTGTATCTCCCGTATCTTTTGATTTGTAATCCAACTCGACGGTATTATAGTCGTTCGAGGCGAAAGATTTATATTTGATCTTCAACTTCACCGTCTTGCCTTCCGTACTCGGCAACTTATCCAGCTTGAAAGACACCAAGCCGGCCGAAGGTCTGAGGGACGAATCGATATTGCCATAAGCGTTATGACGGAACTCCAATTCATACGGATCGGCACTGTTTGTCTGTACCAGGTTCAGGAAATGCTTGACATTGTCGTTGTAACCTCTTTGAATATAGAAATCGAACGTGATATATCCGTCCTCGATCCACACTCCGTTCTTAGACCAAATGCTACCGCCATTCAAGGCCAGCATATCCGTTCCGTAATAGGAATCATTTTCCGATCCCAGGTCAGGAGCGATCGGTTTGGTCAGAAGGGTATCCATTCTTAACAATTGAACAGACTGGTCATAGCCTTCAGTCTTCTTCTCGTCGTTCTTATAGACAACGAACGCCCGAATTTCTTTCAAATTCTCAGGCACATATGAGTTTGTCGGGAACAGCGTCGTACTGTCGTCGAGCTGCATATAGTAAGAATTATCACTCAATGGTTTTACCGTTACAATAGCCTGGACACTATCTCTCCAAAATTCGCTGTAAGCGTCGTCATCATCCAAACATGAATAAAAAACTGTAGAACCTAACAAGATTCCAACCAATAGCATAAAACTTTTCAACATCTTCATAACATGTATCTAATTTGTTTATTTTTCTTTCTAAAAAAGAAGATGATAAACACTCTGCAAATGCTGCAAAGACTGTTTACAAAAAATGTTAATGCTTCAGTGATTGATAGATAAGCTCCGCTGTACGCCGGGAAGCACCCGGTTTTCCAAGCAGGCGGATCATCTCGTCATAGCCGTCGAGCATGCGTCTACGGTAGGCATGATCGTTCAAGACACGTCCTAACTCATCATGTATCTGGTCATACGAAAATCGGACACCGAACAGCTCCTGCACCACTTCGCGTCCGGCTATCAGATTGACCAGCGAAATGTATTTCGTATGGAAGAAATGGCGGAAAATAAAACTTGCCAGCCGGCCGGCCGCGACATAATAGCAGACGACTTGCGGCACACGGAAAAGCGATGTCTCAAGCGTAGCCGTCCCCGATGTAACCAACGCCGCATCACTATGACTGAGGAGAGGATAGGTTTTGCCGAACACGATCTTCACATCCGCGTCGCCGATATATTGCCTGTAATATTCCGGTTCCAAGCCGGGAGCACCGGCAATCACAGGCTGGTGGCCCGGATAAGCGGCTGCCACCTTCAGCATGGTCGGAAGGTTGTCTTTGATCTCCTGACGGCGGCTGCCTGCCAACAGCGCCAATACGGGGCGTTCGTCCAACTGTTCGTCCTCACGGAATGTATCAGGTCCGGCCGCCTGTTTCTCCCTATAGCAGGCAACCGAATCGACCGAAGGATTGCCCACATAGTCCACCGGATAGTCGAGATTGCGGAAAAACTCCACTTCGAAAGGCAGGATGCAGAACATCCGGTCCACGTAGCGACGGAAATCCTTGATACGATACTGTTTCCAAGCCCATATCTTAGGTGAAATATAATAGTAGACAGGCAGTCCCAACTGCGTCTTTACATATTTGGCTATCTTCAAATTGAACCCCGGATAATCGATCAGGATCACCACATCGGGCCTGTACTGCCGGATTTCCTCCTGGCAGGCTTTCATGTTGTTCAGGATCGTACGGAGATTGAGCAGTACGGGGATAAAGCCCATGAAAGCCATATCCCTATAATGCTTCACCAGCGTCCCTCCGACTGCCTGCATAAGATCGCCGCCCAGGAAACGAAAATCCGCTTCGGCATCCTGCTTCTTCAGTGCTGCCATCAGGTTGGAGGCATGCAGATCACCGGAAGCTTCGCCCGCTATTAAAAAATATTTCATATTTTTTCAGTTGAAAGTTGAAAGTTGAGAGTTGAGAGTTGCAAAGATCAAGAGAATAAAGTAAGCTGGAACCGGAATAATTTCACGTTATCTATTTCCAACTTTCAATTTTCAACTCTCAACTTTCAACTGATTTTTTAGCTGTGCTAAAAAATCATAGTCCGTCACATCTATCTTGCAAGGAACAAGCGAGGCGTAGCCGCTGTCGAGCGCCAACGTGTCGTTATCGGCATGGATCGGCTTGGCATTCTCGAATGCACCGGCAAGCCAGAAGACAGGTTCGCCCGCTGCGTTTTCCGAGCGTTTGAATTCATTGGTCCAGCGCCCGTCCGCCTGCCGGCATACCTTCATCCCTTTTACGTTCGGGACATTGGGAACGTTCAGGTTCAGATAAGTGCCATGCGGCAATCCTTCTTTTATGATCCGCCGTGCAAGCATGCGCCCTAAACGGCAGCTCTCGGCAAAGTCGGCATCCGCACGATGATCCAAGAGCGACACGCCCATCGAAGGAATACCGAACACGCATCCTTCGGCAGCTGCCCCCATCGTACCGGAATACTGGATGCAGATGGCATGATTGCCACCATGATTGATCCCGGAGGCCAACAGGTCAGGTTTGCGCTCCAACACCTCGTTGATGGCCAGTTTCACACAATCGACCGGAGTCCCGGTACAGCTATAAACCGTCAGTCCTTTTTCTTTCCTTACCAATGTATACTTGATCGGCACGAGCGAAGTGATCGCGCTTGCCATTCCCGAACGGGGCCCGTCGGGAGCGAAAACCACAATGTCCCCAAGGTCCCGGAGGCACTCGGTGAGCTCTTTTATCCCCTTGGCTTCAACGCCGTCATCGTTTGTAATCAGAATAAGCGGTCTATCGTTCATCATATCGTTATTTAATTGCACACAAATATAGTGAAAAAGCGCAAAGTAACGCAGACTTATCCTTTATAGATAATGACATCTGCGTTACTCTGCGCTTGTCCGTGTAGTTTGCGTCCTGTTAAGCTCTGATTAAAGAACCTGAATGCCTTCTTCACGGGCTGCTTCTTCTCCGGAAGGAGTGATCAGCTTGTAGCCCTTACCGTGAATGTTGATGATTTCGATTCCCGGATCATCCTTCAACAGCTTGCGAAGTTTCGTGATATATACGTCCATGCTACGGGCATTGAAGTAGTTATCGTCTACCCAGATTGTCTTCAGTGCATAATTACGTTCCAATATTTCATTTGCATGTGCGCAAAGGAGACTCAGAAGTTCGCATTCCTTAGTTGTCAGCTTCGTGACCTTGTCGCCGATAGCCAGTGTCTGTTTCTGGGTATCGAACAAGAAGTTTCCTAACTTGTAGAAAGGAATATCTTTCATTTTCTTGCCTTTCACGCGGCGAAGGATCGCTTCGATACGGAGCAAGAGCTCTTCCATGCTGAAAGGTTTCGTCAGATAATCATCCGCACCGATTTTGAAACCTTCCAGGATATCTTCCTTCATAGTCTTGGCCGTAAGGAAGATAACAGGGATATCAGGGTTGATAGAACGGATTTCCTGAGCCAGCGTGAAGCCGTCTTTTTTCGGCATCATCACGTCAAGTACGCAAAGGTCATATTTGCCTTTGGTGAAACCTTTGTAACCGGCTTCTCCATCGGAGAAGAGGTCAGTCACATAACCTTTTGCCTGCAAGTATTCTCTTAATAGCATACCCAGGTTTTCGTCGTCTTCGCAAAAGAAGATTTTTAGTTTTTCTTCCATAACTAACTTTTTATAAGAGGTAAAGTAATAATAAATTTTGTTCCTACATTTCCGGTTCCCACTTCGGCACGTATCGTACCTTTATGGTCCTCTACTATTTTACGGACGTAAGCAAGTCCGAGTCCGAACCCTTTCACGTCGTGTACGTTTCCTGTCGGCACGCGGAAGAAGCGGTCGAATACTTTCTTGAGGTATTCTTTCTTGATCCCGATGCCGTTGTCCTCGATCGATATCAACAACTTGCCGTTCTCGTTCCAGGTGCGGCACATCAGCGTCAGCGGCACTTCGAGGCGGCGATACTTCACGGCGTTGTCCAGCAGGTTGAACAGTACGTTCGTGATGTGCATCTCGTCCACGTAGATATCCGAATCTTCTGCCTGCAGGTCGATGTCGATCGTGCCGTCATACTTCTCGACCTTCAGGGCGAATGTATTGGCAACGCTTGCCAGCAAATCGTTCGCATCCACCTCCTTCAGCTTGAGGGCTGCTTTCTGGCGTTCGAACAGCGACATTTGCAGCACCTTTTCCACCAGGAAGCCCAATCGTTTCGTCTCGTCGTTGATCACCCCGGAGATATGCTTGAACACATCGGGGCTCTTCGTGATGTCCGAGTCCTTCAGCATCTGTGCGGCAAGCGAGATGGTCGAAACCGGTGTCTTCAGTTCGTGCGTCATATTGTTGATAAAATCATTCTTCATTTCCGAAAGTCGCTTCTGACGGAACACGATATAAATGGTAAAGATAAACGTTACCAAAAGTATCAGCGAGAAGATGATTGACGGTACGATAAATGTTACAGAACTTGAAATATAATCACCCTTCGTCGGGAAATACACTTTCAGGTAATTCTGCTTCGAAGGAGGATCGTTGGGGAATAGAACCTGTTGAATCACGTCTGATACAGGAGGAATATCCCCGTTCTGATAGACGATCTTTCCGTCTTTGTTAATAACAGCAAAGACGAACGGCAGGTTCAATCCGTTGTTAACAAATTCTGATTTTAAGTAATTATTCAGCTTTTTAAAATCTATCCTTTCTTCGATCGGCTTCAGGTTTGCCGTATGCAAGATATTCAAGATCACTTCGTTAAACAACCCGCTTTGGTACTGATAACGACGTTTCAGCGTTTGCTGCAAATCCTTTGACGTACTAACGATACTGTTAGGTACTTTATTGCTGCCCAGCGAAGAAAGCGGTTCAAACTTGCGTGTCCGGATATCGCTATGAAACTCGATATGTTCTACAGTTCCATCGGCATTAGTGAACTGCATCTTGTATTTTTTCTCAGTGATGATTCCACCGCCAAGACTGCTCTGTTCGTTCTGGTATAGGTAATTGTTGGCCTCGTCACGGCTGAGATCTTCTTCCAGATACCGGGCCGTTTCATCAAGCTCCAGATTTTTCGAGACTTGGTGCATCGATCGTTTGACTGTTTCATTGAACTGCTCGCTACTTTTCTTGAGTATGATACTTACATATTTTACCTGCAAAAAAAGCAAACCGGCAAAAGCAAAAGCCATCACCACCGCAAGCAACCAAATCGTAGACTTCCTCATATCAATAAATCTCTCGTTTTAATATCACAAATAACGCGCCTTTTAATTTAATATTTACACAAAAAAGGTAAAAACAGAATACCAAAAATGTTAAAAATGCATTACCAAAGGATTGCAATTCTCTTTCTATCTATTTTTAAACTAACACCTTACATCCCTTTCACAGACGTATCATCATATCTTGCACGTTCCGTACTAATTAGTAAGAACAGCTGTACAACATGAATTGTTGTAGCCGACACTTAAAAACTTTTCCCGAAAGCATTGACTTTTAATTATTAACTCTATCTTTGCCTCCCGTAAGAGTTACGTGAAATGATACAAGAAGGTATTACACAGATAGACATCAAACAGGTATTACGGCAAAAGGCGCCTTCGGTTGCCCGTAAGATTCCCGGTTTTATGGTTGACTATCTGATCCGTACTGTTCATCAGGATGAGCTGAACGAGATCCTCCGCCGGTATCACGATAAAGACGGGGTAGCGTTCATGCAGGAGTTGATCGGATATTTTGACTTGAATCTGGAACTGGTAAACGAAGAGAATATTCCTGCCGAAGGACGGTACATATTCGCTTCCAACCATCCGCTAGGCGGACTGGACGGGATTTGCCTGTCGGCCATTATCGGCGGACGTTTCGACGGGAAGATCCGCTACCTGGTGAACGACCTGCTGCTCTACCTGTCTAACCTGAGGTCGATCTTCGTCCCTATCAACAAACATGGGGCGCAGGGGAAAAAGAACGCCGAACTGATCGAAAAGGCATACGCTTCGGACAACCAGATCATCACATTTCCCGCCGGTTTATGCTCACGCAAACAAAACGGGAAGATACAGGACACCGAATGGAAGAAGTCGTTTATCCAAAAGGCCGTGGAATACCGGCGGGACATCGTACCGGTGTTTTTCGAAGGACGTAACTCCAATTTTTTCTACCGTCTCGCCAACATGCGGAAAGCATTGGGCATAAAGATGAATTACGAAATGATCTACCTGCCCGACGAGATGTTCAAAAGCAAGCACAAGACATACAGCATCCATTTCGGGAAGCCGATTCCCTGGCAAACTTTCGACAGTAGCCGTAAACCGGCTGAGTGGGCTGAGTGGGTGAAGGAAATCGTCTATAATCTAAAGAAATAATTGATTTTATTATATGCAAGACATCATCAAACCGATTGACCGTGCTCTCCTGAAAGCTGAACTGACCGGGGACAAGAAGCTGAGGAGGACCAACAAATCCAACAATGAGATATACATTATCACAGCCCACGACTCTCCCAACGTGATGCAGGAGATCGGGCGACTCAGGGAAATCGCTTTCCGATATTACGGAGGCGGGACCGGCTTTCCGGTCGATATCGACGAATACGATACGATGGACGACGCTTACCGCCAGCTTATCGTATGGAGCCCTGAAGACGAACAGATTTTAGGCGGCTACCGCTTCCTCTGCGGTTCGGATGTAAAATTCGACAAAGCCGGCAAACCTGTTTTAGCAACTTCCCACCTTTTCAATTTCTCCGATAAGTTCAATAAAGAATATTTACCGTACACGGTCGAGCTGGGCCGTTCGTTCGTAACGCTGGAATACCAGTCGACCCGTAGTGGCAGTGCGAAAGGATTGTTCGTATTGGACAATCTTTGGGATGGCCTGGGAGCTCTTTCCGTGGTGGACCCCAGCTTGCAGTATTACTTCGGGAAGGTAACGATGTATAACACCTATAATTCCGAAGCCCGCAACATGATCCTGTATTTTCTGAACATGCACTTCCCCGACCCGGAGAAACTGATCACTCCGATCTGCCCATTGGAAACAGGCACGGATCCAGAAAAAATGCAGGAGCTTTTCAAGTATGACAACTTCAAGGACAATTACAAGGTCTTGAACCAAGAAGTCCGCAAGTTCGGCATCAATGTGCCGCCGTTGGTCAATGCTTATATGAGCCTCTCCCCTAAAATGCGTGTATTCGGCACCGCTATCAACCATGAGTTCGGGGAGGTGGAAGAGACCGGCATCCTGATCGCCATCAATGAAATTCTCGAAGACAAAAAGAAACGTCATATCGAAACCTATCTGAACGAGGAAGGCAAATCGGCCGGCTTGATACGCAATAGTTAAAACGGGATAGAAAGACATACGAAGAGCCATGTACGCCAGATGATGCATCATCCGCATACATGGCTCTTTTATGTTTAGCCTTAAATCACTCTTCGTTCTTCTGTTTCTCCCACTCTCCGGCAATTTCCTCAAGAGCCTCGTACCAGTCCTTTCCGAAACGGCGGACCAGCGGTTCCTTCAGAAACTTATAGACCGGGAGTTTTTCTTTCTTACCCAGTATCTCTGCGGCTTTGCAGATACTCCAGCGATTATAATTAACCGCTTCGAACGTATCGTACTTTTCCACACGTATCGGGTAAAGGTGGCAGGAAACCGGTTTATAGAAAGAGAGCTTACCTTCGCGATAGGCCTTCTCCACCGCACACTTGCAAGTTCCGTCCGCATCATAACAGGTAAAAACACAGTCTTTCCCGTTTACGATAGAAGTCACTAAGTCTCCCTCTTCATCAATATAGGCAACGCCTTGTTTCTTGATGATCTCCTGAGCTTTCGGCGCCAGATCGTCCCAGATAACCGGAAGGGCTTTTTCCAGTTCGCCCACCTCTTCCTCCAGCAGGGGTGCACCGGAATCACCTTCCACACAGCAAATACCTTTGCAATGCGACAGATCGCATAAGAACTGGCGTTCGAGAACGTCGAGGCTGACTAGGGTATTGTCTATTTGAATCACTGTATTAAATTAATAATTAAGAATTAATAATTAAGAATTAATAATTAAGAATTAATAATTAAGAAATATCATTTAGTCATAGAAGATTTTACGGATTTGACTATGCTGACCAAAAGAGCGACTAATTCATTGCAATCAGCAGATAACGAGTCATAGGCTTGTTGTTCTAAATAATCCGTATCTTTCAAAAGATTCAGCCAATAACAAGTTTCATTGGCCTCCTTTAAGGCAATACTCATTTTGCTTACAAAATCAGCACTGCTTTGTGCATAATGCGCTTCTGCAACCAAAGCACCTATGGCAGTACCACTTCGCAACACTTGCTTAGTCAAGACATATTCTTTTTTAGAATCGATTAAAAACTTGTATGCGTTCACTATACGAATAGCAAACGCATACGATTTAGTCTGGATCACATTATTCACCAGTCTTATTTTTTAATTTTTAATTCTTAATTTTTAATTCTTTATCAAGTCCTGCCCTGTCATATCAGCCGGCTGTGCCATACCCAAAATATGCAGGATAGACGGAGCGACATCGGCCAGGACACCGTTTTCCACTTTTGCATTTTTGTTTTCTGTCACGTATACAAAAGGAACCGGGTTCAGGGAGTGAGCCGTGTTGGGAGTACCGTCTTCGTTGAGCGCGTGATCGGCATTACCGTGGTCGGCGATGATGATTACTTCATAGCCGTTGGCTTTGGCAGCCTCGACCGTGTCTTTCACGCAGTTGTCGATAGCCGTTACGGCCTTTTCGATGGCACTATAGATACCGGTATGGCCAACCATATCACCATTAGCATAGTTCACGACGATGAAGTCGAACTTCTGCGTATTGATAGCCTCAACCAACTTGTCTTTCACTTCGTAAGCGCTCATTTCCGGCTTCAGGTCGTAAGTGGCGACTTTCGGGCTCGGAACCAAGATACGTTCTTCATTTTTGTACGGAGTTTCGCGACCACCGTTAAAGAAGAAAGTCACATGAGCGTACTTCTCCGTCTCGGCGATATGAAGCTGTGTTTTCCCGTTTTCAGCCAGGTATTCTCCCAATGTGTTCTGGACGTTTTCCTTGTCGAACAGGATATGGACCCCTTTGAAAGAAGCATCGTACGGAGTCATGCAGTAATACTGCAAACCAGGGATCGTGTGCATACCCTGTTCCGGCATATCCTGCTGGGTCAGCACGACAGTCAATTCTTTTGCACGGTCGTTGCGGTAGTTGAAAAAGATCACGACATCACCTTCTTTGATCGTACCATCTACTGTAGCGTTGTTGATCGGTTTGATAAACTCGTCGGTCACGCCTTCATCATACGATTCCTGCATGGCCTGAACCATGTCGGTAGCCTGTTTGCCCTTGCCTTCAACCAGCAGGTCGTAGGCTTCTTTCACGCGTTCCCAACGTTTGTCGCGGTCCATTGCATAGAAACGACCGACGATGGATGCGATCTTTCCGGCAGACTGTGCACAGTGGGCCGTCAGTTGTTCGATAAATCCTTTACCGCTCTTCGGGTCTGTGTCGCGACCGTCCATGAAGCAGTGGATGAAAGTATTGTCGATTCCATATTCCTTGGAGATATCGCAAAGTTTGAACAGGTGGTCGAAAGAACTGTGTACGCCACCGTTGGAGGTCAACCCCATGAAATGGATATTTTTGCCATGTTCTTTGGCGTAAGAGAAGGCAGAAACGATTTCAGGGTTCTTCATGATGCTATTGTCGGCACAAGCACGGTTAATCTTTACCAAATCCTGGTAAACGATACGTCCGGCCCCGATATTGAGGTGTCCGACTTCAGAGTTACCCATTTGTCCGTCAGGCAACCCTACGTTTTCACCGCTTGCCTGTAACTGTGAATGAGGATAAGTGGCCAGCAGGCTGTCCCAATAAGGAGTGGGAGTGTTAAAGATTACATCGTCTTTACCTTGATCGCCGATACCCCAGCCGTCAAGAATCATTAAAAGGGCTTTCTTGCTCATGATTGCTTAATTATTTATTGTTTATACTCATTTTCGTTATTCGGGCACAAAGATAAGCAATTCCGGGCATATATTGTTTGCTTGGAAAATATTACTTTTGTGAACGATATGGAAAAGACGATACAAGATAAAGAGTTAGGAACCATCCACCTCCGCACCAGTCCCCGTGCTACCCGTTACACACTGAAAATCTCCAAAGGGACGATTACGGCTACCATGCCTCCGGGTGGAAACGAAGCGCGTATGCTCGCTTTTATCCGGGAAAACAAGGAAAAACTTCTTGCCGCCCTTGCCAAACATCCCGCCCGCCCGCTCCTGACAGATGAGACGAAGATGCAAACCGCAACGTTCCGCCTCCATGTCTTCCGTACCGACCGGGCTAACTTCTATATGAAATTAGACGATGGCGTCCTGCACATCGCCTGTCCCTCGCAGACCGACTTCGCCGACGAACGTGTACAAAAACTCCTGAAAGACTTCATTGAGCAAGCCCTCCGGCATGAGGCCCGCCGCCTCTTACCTTCACGGTTGCTCGACCTGGCCTCCCGGCACGGCTTCACCTGCACGGATGTAAAAATCTTCAACAGCAAAAGCCATTGGGGTAGTTGCACACCACGTCGCAGCATCAATCTCTCTCTTTCCCTGATGCTCCTGCCCTGGCACCTGATCGACTACGTCCTCCTCCACGAACTTTGCCACACCATAGAGATGAACCACAGTGACCGTTTTTGGGCATTGATGGACAAGGTCACAGAGGGGAAAGCGTTAGAACTGAGGAAGGAGTTGAAGAAGTATCATATGCTGTAAGCCGGATTGCGGAATATCTGATTATTCAGTCCTTGGGGTAATCGTTCCATGATCTCGATGCTGCTTAAGACATATGACCACTTCTTATAAAGCGTGTCACAAAATCGTTTTCCACTTCCTCTGTCACTGTATCACTGATTTCTTTGTACCAATTGATATTCAACTTGTCTTATTTGTGATATATGCCCGTTTTCTCTATCACTACGGTATCACACCCCTATCACTGGCAATTTGGATAAAAATAGGCACTCCGCTTATATACAACTGTATATTAATACATTACAAATAACAAAAACAATAAACACCCTATTTCCATCCCTGCAAACCACTCGATTATTTTATGTAAAAACGGCTATAAAATAGGTAAAACCGGGTAGTTTTTATTGTCCGGCAAGGCACTTTAGTTGCCGGACACCCCCATGTTACCCCCTTTTACACCCGGA